>OBWO01001045.1_pt1 | contig 10964 bp, 8 predicted proteins | sample 1476401 | NCBI WGS metagenome assembly OBWO01 (sample SAMEA2580091, study PRJEB22360) | human gut metagenome | biome: human gut; feature: human-associated habitat; material: faeces | place: Denmark | collected 2008/2010 | reverse complement strand
CAGCTCCCGCCAACGGGAGCTCTCTTATATCTCATACAATCCGCCGATCGGCGGCCCAGCGCGTGAGCTCGGTGCGATTCGAAAGCTGAAGCTTTCGTAGCACCGAGCTCACGTGCGTTTCGACCGTCTTAATCGAAATGAACAGTTCCACGGCAACTTCCTTATATGTGTATCCGCGGGCAATCAATCGCATGACTTCTTGTTCGCGGGCGGAAAGTCTGTCCAGTTCCTCGTCATGCACAGGCGCGGCACCATCGGCTCCGGCGGCCGGCACACCTTGGAATGCAGAAAGCACGAATCCGGCCAGCTTCGGCGAAAACACGGCATAGCCCTCATGCACCTGCTTGATGGAGGAAATCAAGTCAGCGCCAGTAATCGTTTTGGTCACATACCCTTGGGCACCGGCGCGAATCACCGAACCCACATCCTGAGGCGCATCCGAAACCGACAGCGCAAGAAACACAGTAGCGGGGGAGTAGGCGCGTGACTTGGTAAGGATCTCGGCACCGCCGCCACCTTCGCCGCCCGGCACGTGCACGTCCAGCAATACCACTTGTGGTTTAGTCTGGGCAATCATCGCCACCGAGCCGGGCACGTCCGCCGCCTGGCCGACGATATCAAAAGAGTCTCGCAGTGTGGCAATCACGCCGGCGCGAAACATTTCGTGGTCATCCACTACCGCCACGCGAATGCGGTCTGCTGCAGCTTCACTCATCGATGCTCTCCTTGTGTCGATTTCAATGCAATCGGCATATGTATTCTCACTTCGGTGCCCCAGCCGGCTCTGGATACGATTTCCACTGTACCGCCGCGGCGTTTGATTCGGCCGATAATCGATTCGCGGATGCCCAGCCGGTCAGGCGGAATTGCATCGATATCAAATCCTTCGCCGTGGTCGCGCACGAACACTTCGACCGTCGTATCTGTAGCTTCGCAGTAGAGGGAGATCGGCTCGCTGCCATGTGTGACGGCATTGACCAGCGCCTGACGCGTGGCGTCCAACAGCGCATCGGTCTGGGCGCTTGGATGGGCATCGCCCACAGTGACCACCTCAATCGGTTTGCCATGTTCGTCCTCAACCTCGGCGGCGATCTGCTTCAGCCCGGCGCTGACGGAAAGATCCGATGTGGAACGTTCCTGATACAGCCATTCGCGCAGCTCGCGTTCTTGCCCGCGCGCCAGGGTGAACACAGTGGCGGGGTCTTCGGAATGCAGTTGGATGAGCGCCAGCGTCTGCAACACGCCATCATGCAGATGGGCGGTCATGTCCGCGCGCTCTTCCTCGCGCTCTTTCAACGCCTGCTCGCGGGAAAGCCTTTGTAGCATGGCATTCGCCCATGGCATCACCGCCAGTACAATGCACGCAATCATAATGAATCCACTGAGCATGATGCGACGTGGCGAGGTGCCCCACCCGACGTAGGTCACGTTCGACACATATATGGCCCATCCCATGAAAATGAGTGCGATGCCACCCAGCATGGAGAGCAGCTGTGTGCCGTTCGGGCTTAGATTCATCCAGGCCAAGGCTATGCCGGCCAGTCCAAGCAGCAGCGGAATGATGAGTTGGCTATCAGCGCCGGTGCCGACCAGCAGCAGGCCGATGGTCAGCAACACGAACCCGGCCAACGCCACTAACGCAGGTTTCGGGGCGCGCTGGATGGCTTCGGATAATGACTCAGCCGAGACGGCCGTGTCTTCAACGCCGGCCTGTGCGGGCTGGTTGCCCCGCGCGAGCGGAGCTTGCTCCACTGGTATATGTTCCGCACTTGCCACAGCCTGAGGATCGCCGGCCGGCATGAAAATCCATAGGAACACATAGGCGATAATGCCGGCACCATACAAGCAGGTCAGTGCAATGAATGCCAGCCGAACCCACACCACAGAAATGCCGAGATGTAGTGCGATGCCTTTGCAGACGCCGGTGAGCCAGCGGCCTCGTTTGGGTCGCATCAACGGCATACGCGCGGGCAGCAGCGGTTCGGGAATTGATGTCATATCTCTATTGTGCCGCGTTCAGGGCTTTGGAACCGGGGTTTTACATGGTGTTCAGGGAACAATCAGGGTGTTCCCCGAGCCTTGTGGCTGCGTTCGGGCTGTGTAATGGAAGCATGAGCAGTCCACATATGAATTCGTATCAACAGCCGCAGCCGGGCAAAGCTCCGCGGCGTTTCTTTACATGGGTGCGTTCTTCCGGATTAATCCGCGGCAATGATCGTTGGATTGGCGGCGTATGCAGTGGTATCGCGCAGCGTCTCGGTTGGAGCCCGACATTAGTGCGTGCGCTGATGATTGTGGCCACGCTGTTCTTTGGTTTTGGCGCGGCGCTATACGCAATGGGATGGTTTCTCATTCCCGATGTGCGCAGCGGACAGATTCTCGCCGAAGATTTGATTGAAGGCCAGTGGGATTGGAATTGTCTTGGCTGCTTCCTGTTTATGGCTGTGGCTGTGCTGATTCCAGGCGCCGGCTGGGTGTGCATTGCGCTCGCCGCTCTGGTGCTGTGGCTGATTGCGCAAAGCGGTGTTCGCCAGCAGGAAGGATACGGTTTCGGGTACCACGGTGGTCAGTCCACCGCGCCGCCGAATAATCCGAACGGACCGAATAATCCGAATAACCTTGCACCGAACCCCTCTATGCAACCGTCTGCAACGATGCCTCCATATGTTTCACAACCTGTTTCACAGTCGGTTCCATATGTTTCACAGCCTGTTCCGCAGGCGGGGCAGCGGCCGTATAATCCCACAAGCAGCTCTGCGGCGATGCCGGTAGATGGCATCCCTGCGGGCAAGTATGCAATGCCCAATCCTGTCGCGGCTGCGGCGCCGCGTTCCTCCACCCGCCGCAAGCCGGCCGGCCCGGTTGTGGTGCTGAGCGTATTGGGACTGTCCTTCATTTCTTTCGCTGCCGTTATGGCGGTGATTTGGGAATATGACATGGACGTCAGTGGCATCGTGCGCGTGGGCACCATATGGATTTCCGCAGTATGCGTGGTGATGGGTCTGATTGTCATTGTGCTGGGATTCAAGGGGCGTCGTGCAGGTGGACTGATTCCGCTGGGCTTGATAGCCGGAGCCTGCGCGATGTGCATGATTATCGCGAGCGGTACGTATGCCATCCGCCATTACGATGCGACGCATACCAATATCAGTTACACGGATATCACGCTGTCCAGTGCTGGCGGCCATGCGTCGGTGGACGCGTATGGTATGAACCAGGTGCAGGTCAACGACCAGTTTTATGCGGATTCCAGCCAACGGACATTCGATAAACTCGTGAGGGGCGTATGGTTCTCCGGTGACGACTACGACTCCAGCCAGGCTGTGCTTGACCTGTCGGATTGGGAAAGCAGCCATGCGCCTCATAAGCTGGAATTGTCGAATGGCAATACATCCATCAGCAACTGCCCGGCGGGAACCATCACCATATCCGCGGTTCAGGCTCAGGTTCACATCATTCTTCCTGACGGGTGCTCCTACGGCATTGGCAGTGCATGGCGCGGGTACACGTACAGCAACAGCATGGGCGGCAAGTATGCGGTGATATATGACACGGTGGACCTTATCGGGTTTTCCGATACCGATCAGGGGCATTCCATCGACAGCTATGACACCAACTATGCCTGGATGACGGACGATAGCAAAATGCCGGCAAATGGCCCTGAGCTGCTCGTAGACATCCCCTTCTCGGCCGGCGCCCGGGTGAATATGACCTATATCTCGGATTGGGAAGGGTCGACGTATATGCAATTCAGGAACAACTTCGATACGACGAACGGATACACCGAGGACTCAGGGAAGGCAGAATGATGAGCGACGACACCAAGGAACTGAAGACCATCGAAGACCAGGCCAAGACCCGTCCGCTGTCGGTATCCGACGATGCAGACGAGACCAAGGTGCTGCATTCGCCCGATAATGAAACGGCGGCTGAGACCGAGGTGCTGCCAACAGCTGCTGATACGGTGGAGACCTCGGCCCTGCCCGTGGTTGACGACAGTATTGATGAGACTCGGCCAATGACTACGGCGGCTGATGGTTCGGCAACGACGGTGATTCCGTCTGCTGACGACAATCAGGAATCCGAAGATATCGTGTCGGACGACCACGAGAAGACGATTCCTCTGGAGGCGGTTGCCGATACGTCAATTCCGCCCGCAAGCGACATTCCGCTCTATGCGGCGGGCAACGCTTGCTCGGGGAATGAACAGACTGCATCTGGAACTTCGCCTAATGCGGAATTCGCCTCATCCGCACAGCATGTGGATGCTCAGTCTCAGTCGAGCACAAGGATGGAACCCGCCAAGAAAAGTAGCATCAGTACACTGACCGTTGTTTTCGGTCTATTGGGCGTATTGATTGGCGCACTGGGGTTGTTCTTCGGCGTGACGTTCCCCGATATGCTGATCACACAGTTCGCCGCTGATCCGCAGGTGTTGGTGGCTATTGTCTGCGCAATAGTGGGCGTGGTCTTGGTGGCCATAGCTATCGTGTGGGCCATTATGGGCGCCGTGAAGAAAAAATAACTCGTATTGTTTGGCAAGCCCCTTTGCGAGCACAGCTGACTGAGGGGCTAAGAAATCATACTTCGGTACTATGCGATATCTGAAGTAAGGCGTTCTATGCTTGTGGGGGAGGTAGAACGGATGACGCGGATCACAGTGCGGCGAGTGCTGAATATCGCTGCGATTGCGGTGGTGATTGCGTTAGTGTTCTCCCTGCTTGGCTGGGCGATGATGCCGCAGTGGAGCACTCGGCCTTATAGCGATCATATTGCCGTTTCCTCGCCTGATCCCGCTATTGCTCCTGCTCATGCGGACATTCCGCATGAGGGCGGATATCGCACTCGTGAAACGAAGTTGTCTATTGAAGTGGACGATGGAGTCACGTTGCCGGCCATCTTGCGGGAGCCGATTGATGCGCCTGGCAGTCGCCCGGCCTGCCTGTTCATCCATGGATCCGGCACCAGCGGGGCCGAGGACTTCGGCGACATTGCCAACGCTATGGCATCCGCCGGTATTGTGACGCTGGTTCCGGCCAAGCGCAATGACAATTACACCGTGCTGCATCGCGACTACCAGCGATTCGCCCGCGAATACAGCAGTTCTTTGGATGTGTTGCGTAGCACTGCAGGCGTCGATCCGGCAAAAACCGGCATCTACGCCGAATCCGAAGGCACATGGATATCCACGATTCTGGCATCCAAGCGGCAGGATATCGCTTTTGCCATCCTGACTTCAGCACCAGTATTTAAAGGTCGCGAGCAAATGGCCATGGCCATCAGCGCCTATATGCATGAAGCTGGTGCGCCCGCTTCCGTGGTTAAGGATACGGCTAAGCTCATGTCGCTCAACTACGCTCCTTTTGATCTTGCCTATGCCGATTTCGATGCCGATCATTACCTGCGTTCTTTGACCATGCCGCTTCTGGTGAATTACGGCGCTTATGACACCGCCATGCCCATTGAGCAAGGTGCGCAGCGCATCATTGACGCGGCTCGCAGCGCAGGCAATGAGAACGTTACTGTGCGGTACTTTGTCGGCAACCATCAGATGCGGGCCGGCAAGGGACTGTTCACGCTGAATCTACCGTTGGCGCAAGGGTATACGCAGGCGTTGGAGAACTGGGTGAATGGTATTGCCGCAGGCGCTCAGGCTGACGGATGGGCCACGCCACAGATCGCCGGAGTGCATCCTCATCAGCAGTTTGCGGCACCGCAGCAAACCAAGTCGGGTATTATCGGCTCGCTTGGTGTGTTGGCGGGCATCATGATTGCAGGCCCGGTGCTTATGCTCGTTGCAGTCATACTTGGTATTGCCATGGATATTGTGGATTGGCTGCGCATGCGCGGTGCGTTGGGTCGGCGTGTACCAGGACGAAACATGCCTGTCGGATGGAATCAGCCGTATCGGAGAGATGCCGGTACGCATGTTGACGATGACGGCAACCGTCACCGGCGTCGTAATGCAATAGTCGTTGACGGTAACCGCCTGTACATGTTGCGCGATCGGCGTGCGATGCATGCCAATCCTGTGTTGGCGTGGCGGGCCATGCCCCGTGGTGTTGCAGGGCCTATTGCCGGCTTAGGCGTTGCGATAATGGTGATTACCGTGCTGCTGTACGGGTATATGGGTGCCGTAGGGGTGGCGGCTGTATATGTTATGCCGCATCCGCGGCTTTTCGGCATCGGATGGCGGGTATTGCAGGCGTTGACGGTGGTGCTGGTACTGCTGTTCGCCGTGGTCTCGGAGCGGTTATGGCGTCACCGCGCAGACATCATGGGCGCTCGCCGTGCGGCCGGCATCATCATGGTGGTGGCCGCGCTCGCTACATGCACCACACTGGCGTTCTGGGGTCTATTCAGCCTGTAGTTGTGGTGCGCGCAGCGTCAGCGTTGAGCCGCCTCGGCCTCGTCAAGAGTGCTGAACCCGCCGAGTTGCACGGTGTTCAGCAAAGTTTCTTCGGTGATGTTGTGCTGAGGGGTTGTGTCGGCTCGTTCGCGGATCATCGCTTCATAGAGGTCAAAAGTCATGTCGGAGTATGTGCCGAGTTCGCCGCGTAGATATGTTTCAAATGAGGTGGTCGTTGGCGCGTCCTCGGCGGTGGTCAGCACGCGCATCGCCTCGCCAAGCTTTGGGTACCGCGAACGGAAATCGGCGGCCCACGCCACTTGCTGGGCGATTACCTGTTCTTGCCTGGACACACGAGATTCAGTCAGGCGCGGAATGTACGGTTCGATGTTCTTTGCGAAGTCGTCGGGTGCGGTGGAGGCCATCATGCGGCCGTATTTTTCGGTGACGAGATTGCGGCCAACGTGGTCGGCTTCGTCCAAATCAGCGGCGTAGCTGGAGAGCAGTGGCCGTTCCCATGTGAGGAACTGGGCCAAACGCATCTGGTGGAAAACCGGCCAATTGCCTTGGCAGGCGGCACGGCCGCCCTCGTTATTGGTGTGCTGAAATTGGTTCCATTCATGGTGCACAATGGTTTCACGCAGTTCGTCGGTGGTAAGGTTGTCGGTCATCTTCGAGCCTCACAAACTCTTGAGCACTGGATCGTTGGAGGCGATGTGATCTTCAATGTAAGGCCGTTGCCATTCCAGGAAGGTTTCGGTTGATGTGGTCAGGTGTTCCCTCTGGAGTTCCTTGACAAGCTCTGCGGCGATATGTTCCACAATCCCGTTGATTTGGTCAATCGCCGGGGCGGAACCCTTGCCGCCCTCGCCGAAACCGGCGCCGCCGTAGCAAGCCGCTGAGCTCAGACGCATTACGCTTTCCAGTTGTTCGGCCACATCAGGCAGCAGCGCGAACATCGATTTGGACAGCTTGCGCAGTGCCGCGAACTGCCATTTGTAGTACGGCAGATAGCCGGCCACCATCGGCACATTGATGAGAAACACCAATGAGGAGGCGGCATTCACGAACTCGTGGATGGACAGCCATGCGGCGGCGCCATCGCCACGCTTCAGCGAACGTGGCAGATTGTATTGACCGGCTTGTGCGATCATGCCCAAACGCTTGGAAATCAGTGCCAGTCGCACATCGTCCGGCATATCTTTGAATCCTTGGCGGGTCTTGGAGAATTGCCCGGTGGGGTCTGCAAACACCTCGCCATTAGTGGCGGCGGCCAGTGTGGCCTCATCCAACATCAACCATTCGTGAGGCGAAGTCTGTGCCGGAGCGGTGCGGTATCCGGTGATCGACTCGAAGAAATCACCGATACGGAACACGCCATCGCGTCGGTTTGCGCCCTGTGCGCGTGGAGTGGCGGGGGAGGGAGTGCCATGGTCTGTTGCAATAGCCGAGGTATTCGTGGAGAATACCGCATGCCCTTGTGCGTCAATGCTGAAGTCTCGGGGCAGCGCGTCATAATCGGTCTGCAGTTGCTCGCCTATGGCGGTGTAATCCTCATCGGAAAGCCACAGGCAGAATCGCGGGCCGAAGTCATGGTCCTGCGAATATGCGTCATCGAACCCATAGCATTCCGATCCGTGTCCCACCAGACCGGCGGCGATGCGAGAAACATATTGTGGGTACTTTGTCGAGAGCATCGGTTTGCCGACCTGCGTCCAGAAAGCGCGGGCCAGTTTCAGGCCGGAAATTCCAACTACAGAAGTGGCGGTTGCGGCGGAATCGGATACCAAAGCAGTCGGCATGACTGGTGCATCGGTGGAATATTGGCAAGAGGTGCCGGCGTTGGTCGCTTCCTGTGCGGACGCAGTGGTTGCATCCGTAGTGTCATTCGGAACGATATCGATACCCGCGGCTTGTGCCTGGGACTCGGCCTGCCGCAGATTGTCTTCGGTGATACGCCAGTAATCGGTGTCCTTGCCGTAGCATTCCTCGATCACGTCCAGCGCATGACGGTACCTGGCGACGGCATCTGCATAGCGCTTTTCGGCAAAGCATACCTGCGCGTAGCCGGCCAATGCGGAGGCGTAATGTGCGGAATGCTCCAGATGACCGGTCTTATAGATATCCAATGCCTTGGCCGCGTGCCAGTGGGCGCCTTCCAGCTTGTGCTCGGTCAGCAAGGTCAGCGCCAGATTTGTATGCGAGCTGGCTACGTCGATGTCATTGTCCGGGTTCACGCTCGATGCTTCGATGATGCGGAGTGCTTCGCGCAGCTCAAGCTCGGCCTTATCCGGTCGGTTCGTTTCGCTGTAGAGCATTGAGAGGTTATTGTGAAGCGCCGCAAGTCTGCGGTCGGTGGGCGCCAGCGAATGACGGCATACATCCTGGGCCTGGTGGTAGAGGTCTTCGGCCTGGTCATATTGCTTGGCGGCGCGCATGGCGGTGGCGCAGTTGATGAGCGTGGTGGCCCATGCTTCGGATGTGCCGGTGGTCAGGCCCATGCGAGCGGCCAGTTCCAGAGCTCGCTGCACGATCCACTGGTTGTCCTTATGACGTCCTTGCGAACGGTAGAAGCCCATTGTTTCGTTGAGTACGGTCAACAGTCCGGCTTCATCGCCGGCATTCTCTGCGTCAACCATCGCCTGTTCCAAATACGGGCCGGCTTCGGTGGCGGCCGCATGACGGTCGAAAATCGCGTCCAATCCGTTCAGGAATTGTTGGGTGTCAAAGCTCGTTGACGATTGTTCGGCGTTGGTCGCGGCCTGATTTTCTGGGTTGTTCGCGTGTTGTGCCGCGGCCGCTGCGTCTGTGTCGTCAGCATCATTCGGGCCGTGAGCGAATTGTGCGGCAAATTGTTTGAGCAATGCTTCTTCGTCAGCCACGAGAGACCTCCCTGAATCGCGTCTGATTCCAGTCTATTAATACTGTGCACAGACACGTCAGGGAATAGGCTGTGAGCTTGGTCTCAGTCGACCTTGATTTCGCGCATGCGATGGATGGCCTCGGTGTCCGTTTCGCCTCGCCATGAGTAGAACGTGAGCAGGCCGACTGCGAGCAGGGTGAGAGGAACGCCACCCAAACCGGTGAAGCGGTAGTTCATGGAGAATGAGGTGAGCATAGCACCGCCCACAATCGAGCCGATGGCATTGCCGAAATTGAATGCCACTTGTACGGCGGCTCCTGCAACGAGTTCGCCGCCTCCCTGGCCGGCCTCGGTCATCAGCAATTGTTGCGGTGCGGAGATGAAGAACAATCCGAATGCGATCCAGAACGTCAACAACGCGGTAGTGCCATGGTTGCCGGGCAGCAGCACCACAAGCAGCAGACCAATGCAGGAGATGGACTGGCCGAGAGCGGCAGTGCCGGCATGACGCCACCGATCGGTAATACGGCCACCGATGATGCCGCCAACTACCATGCCGAATCCGGCGAGCATCATCAGCATTGGTACGAGGGAAGATGACCAGCCACCAGTCTTTTGCAGCCAGGGAGAGATGTAGCTCCACCAGCAGAACACGCCTGCGTTGCCAGTGAACACGGCAGCCAAGATCGCCCAGGGGCCTCGGCGAGTGAGGAATTTGAACTGACCGGCGATGCCGGCATCTTTGATTGGTGCCACGAATGGAATCCATGCCAGTGACAGCACTATCGTCATTGCGGCCCATGCGGCCAGAATGCCGAAGGCAAGACGCCAGGAGAGAAACTCGGCCATCAAGGTGCCTGCCGGCACGCCCAACATATTGGCCAAAGTTTGTCCCGTGACCATTATGGATACGGCCTGCGCCTCTTTGCCTTTATCGGCCAGGGTTTTGGCGATAAGCGTGGCGGTGCCGAAGAATGCGCCGTGCGGCAGACCGGAGATGAATCGCGCAATGACGAGCATGGCAGCGTTGGCTGAGAATGCGGAGAACAGGTTACCCATCAAGGCGATAACCATGAACGCAATAATGAGATCCTTTGGTGGCACTTTGCGGCCGAACACCAGAATCAATGTGCCGAAACACACGCCGATGGCATACGCGGAAATATAGTGGCCGGCGGTAGGGATGTCCACGCCGGTGGCGGCTGCGGCCTGCGGCAGAATGCCCATCATCACGAACTCGGCGGCGCCGAGAATGAATGCGCCTGAGGCCAGCGCAAGCAAGCTCTTCTTCATATTTCCTCTCATGAGATTTCACGGTATTGCATACGGAAGCAGCGATCGATTGATTCGGGCGATATGTTACGGTGCGCCATCAACAATGCCATGAGCATGTGTTGCTTTGAATGCTTATTCCTTGTGTCGGTATTTATTCAGAGTCGTGCTGCACTTGAATAATGTTTTTTCGACACCTGCAACCATTCCAGCAATGAAATATCGCTGAAGAAATAGATAGGCAATGATGACGGGCAGTGCTGCGAGCAACGCAGCTGCAGCGCCTGTTCCGATATTGTTAGTTTGAGATGCGAAAAATGCGGCTACTCGTGGAGCGATGGCATGTGGTGGTGCTCGATCGACCAAGAAGTCTGTCTGGGTGCAAATGCGCATTCCCGAAGATATTGTCATTGCGTCGGTGGATGGAACCGTTGATTGGCGGATTCTAGTGGTGGTTGCAACACAGGTGTTGCAACCACC
>OBWO01001033.1_pt1 | contig 11137 bp, 9 predicted proteins | sample 1476401 | NCBI WGS metagenome assembly OBWO01 (sample SAMEA2580091, study PRJEB22360) | human gut metagenome | biome: human gut; feature: human-associated habitat; material: faeces | place: Denmark | collected 2008/2010 | reverse complement strand
TGGTCGATCTGGGCGGCAAACTTGTCTGCCCACCGTTCTGCGATACGCATCTGCACCTTGATTACGTATTCACGGCCCGCAAGCCCGGTGCGGTGAATGAAAGCGGAACCTTGTTTGAGGGCATCCAGCGATGGAGTGAGACCAAGTCCGACTTGACGGTCGACGAGATCAAGCAGCGCGCGAAAATCGGCATTAAGAAAGAAATGCTGCATGGCGTGCAGCTCATTCGATCCCATGCCGATGTGACCGACCCGAACCTGACCTCGTTAAAGGCGCTGCTGGAGCTTAAGGAGGAATTGAAGGATACGGTCACTCTCCAGATCGTCAGCTTCCCGCAGGAGGGCATGTACTCCTACGAGGGCCCGCATGGCGAATCGGGTGCCGAGCTGGTGGAGGAAGGACTCAAGATGGGTGCCGACTGCGTGGGCGGCATCCCCCATTTCGAACAGTGCCGTGAGTTTGGCGAGCATTCCATGCACACGGTAGTTGAGTTGGCTTCGAAATACGACAAGCTCATCGACGTGCATTGCGATGAGACGGATGATCCGAATTCCCGTTACGTGGAGCTGCTTTCGGCGCTGGCATATAAGGCTGGCATTGGCCCGAAGGTCACCGCCAGCCACACCTGTTCGCTGGGATCGGCGGACAACGCCTACTTCTTCCACCTGACCAAGCTGCTTAAGGCGGCGCATATCAACTTCGCCTGCGCCCCCACCGAGAACCTGTATTTGCAGGGCCGTCAGGATACCTTCCCCAAGCGCCGTGGCATCACGCGAGTCAAGGAGCTCACTGAGGCGGGTGTCAATGTGTCATTGGGCCAGGATTCAATGCAGGACCCGTGGTACCCGTTGGGCAATGGCAATATGATGCTCATTCTTGATTATGTGCTGCATTTGGCACAGATGATGAGCTTTGAAGAAATCGACGATGCGTTGAAGTTCCTGACCGTCAACGGTGCCACTACGTTGGGCCTGCGCGATATGTACGGCTTGGAAACGGGCAAGCCAGCAAACTTCATTGTGCTGGACGCCGATAGCGTGTTCAACGCCGTGTATGAGCGCTGCTCGGTATTGCGTTCGGTGCGCGCCGGCCGCACGCTGTTTACCCGCGAGGAGACCATCGACACCGGACTCGCCCTGCTGTAATAATCCGACACAAACAGTAGCTCCCCTTGACAGGGGAGCTGTCGCCAGAGGCAACTGAGGGGTAGACCACAAACGTGCACATCATGTGTGCGCAGGTCTACCCCTCAGTCAGCTTCGCTGACAGCTCCCCTGTCAAGGGGAGCTTTGCTGGTATGCGCTAGCTACGCTATCGAAACGGACTACTCCTGCGGAGCGTCACCGGAATCGGCGGGAGCGGATTCGGCCGGCTCAGTGGCCGGAGTGGCGTCGGCTGGAGTCTCGCCATCAGTGGCGGCACCGTCTTCGGCGGGCTTATCGGCGGCGGCCGGCTCCTCGAACTCCTCACCCTTGAAGGTGAATTCGCCGAGGATACCCTCGCCTTCCGCATCCACAATCACGCGCTGACCGTCTTCGAGATCGCCCATCAGGATCTTCTCGGAGATGGCGTCCTCGATGTCGCGCTGAATCACGCGGCGCAGCGGACGGGCACCGAGCAGCGGGTCGAAGCCCTTCTGCGCGAGCAGGTCCTTGGCGGCGTCGGTGAGTTCGAGCGACATATGACGGTCGAACAGGCGGTCGTTGAGCTGCTTGACGTCCAGATCCACGATCTGGCGCACCTGCGGCTCGGTGAGCTGCTTGAAGACGATGATGTCGTCCAGACGGTTCAGGAACTCCGGGCGGAACTGCTGCTTCAATTCGGAGCTGACCTGGTCCTTCATGCGCTGGTAGCTGGACTCGTTGTTGGCACCTAGGTTGAAGCCCGTGTTGGCGGCCTTGGCGATGTCTCGCGTACCGAGGTTGGTGGTCAGGATGATGATGGTGTTCTTAAAGTCCACCTTGCGGCCCTGACCGTCGGTCAGGTGGCCGTCATCGAGCACCTGCAGCAACGTGTTGAAGATGTCCGGATGAGCCTTTTCGATCTCGTCGAACAGCACCACGGAGAACGGCTTGCGGCGCACCTTTTCGGTGAGCTCGCCGCCTTCCTCGTAGCCGACGTATCCCGGAGGCGCACCGAAGAGTCGCGAAGCCGCGTACTTCTCGGAGAACTCGGACATATCCACGCGAATCAGCGCGTCCTCATCGTCGAACAGGAATTCGGCGAGCGTCTTGGCCAGCTCGGTCTTGCCGACGCCGGTGGGGCCGGCGAAGATGAACGAACCGGAACGGGCGCTTCGGGTCCTTCAGACCCACGCGAGTACGGCGGATAGAGCGGGACAGGGCGGAAACCGCCTCGTCCTGGCCGATGATGCGCTTGTGCAGTTCGGCTTCCATGTTGAGCAGTTTCTTGGACTCGGCCTGAGTCAGCTTGAACACCGGGATACCGGTGGTGGAGCTGATGACCTCGGCGATCACGTCCTCGTCCACGACCATCTTGACGTCGGACTCGCCTTCGCGCCAGGAGTCTTCCTTCTGCTTGCGATCGGCTTCCAGCTTCTCCTGCTTGTCGCGCAGTTCGGCGGCCTTCTCGAAGTCCTGGCCCTTGATGGCCTCGTCCTTGTCGGCGGCGATCTTGGCGATCTTCTCGTCGAGTTCCTTGAGCTCAGGCGGGGCGGTCAGGCGCTTGATGCGCAGGCGTGCACCGGCCTCATCGATCAGGTCGATGGCCTTGTCAGGCAGGTTACGGTCCTGGATGTACCGGCTGGACAGCTCTGCGGCAGACTGCAGCGCGCCATCGGTGATGGTCACGTGGTGGTGGTTCTCGTAACGGGAACGCAGGCCCTTCAGGATCTCGATGGTCTCGGCGATGGTCGGCTCGTGCACCTGAATCGGCTGGAAACGGCGTTCCAGAGCCGCGTCCTTCTCGATGTACTTGCGGTACTCGTCGGTGGTGGTGGCACCAATGGTCTGGAGCTCGCCACGGGCCAGCATCGGCTTCAACATGTCGGAGGCACCCAGCGCGCCGTCAGCCGAGCCGGCGCCCACGATGGTGTGAATCTCGTCGATGAACAGCACGATGTCGCCACGAGTCTTGATTTCCTTCAGCACCTTCTTCAGGCGCTCCTCGAAATCACCACGGTAGCGGGAGCCTGCCACCATGGAACCGAGGTCCAGCGAGTAGACCTGCTTGCCCTTCAGGGTTTCCGGCACGTCGCCGGCTTGGATCTTCTGGGCCAAGCCTTCGACCACAGCGGTCTTGCCCACGCCGGGCTCGCCGATCAGCACCGGGTTGTTCTTGGTGCGGCGGGAAAGCACGACCATAACGCGCTCAATCTCGTTGGTACGGCCGATGACCGGGTCCAGCTTGCCTTCAGCGGCTTCGGCGGTCAGGTTGCGGCCGAACTGATCGAGGATGGCGGAACCGGACTTGTTCTGCTTGTCCGTCACGCCGCCGGCGTTGGCCAAGTCGCCCTTGCCGTCACCGGTGCCGGTGCCGGAGTTGCCGCGAATCATATCGATGGTCGCGCTACGCAACTCGCCCAGATCGACGTCCATCTTGATGAGCACCTGGGTGCCCACGCCTTCGCCTTCGCGAATCAGGCCGAGCAGGATGTGCTCGGTGCCGATGTAGCTGTGGCCCAGCTGCAGGGCTTCACGCAGCGAAAACTCCAACACCTGCTTGGCGTGCGGAGTAAAGGGGATGTGCCCGTTCGGAGCCGCGTTGCCCTTGCCGATCATTTCTTCAACCTGCTTGCGGGTGGCATCCAGCTCCACGCCCTTCGAGGCGAGTGCCTTGGCGGCTACACCCTCACCTTCGCGGATCAGGCCGAGCAGCAGGTGTTCGGTGCCGATGTAGTTGTGCTGAAGGGCCCTCGCCTCTTCCTGCGCCAACACGATCACGCGCCGTGCACGGTCGGTAAACCGTTCGAACATGCTTGTCCTTCCTCAATTGACATTCCGTCTTACTCTACCGATTCACGATGACGTTTATTCATCGGATTCCACGAATTGCGCCGTGAGAGGAGAAGAAAACGATATGCTGGTTCTAGATTCACCCGTAGTCGATTACAAGGAGGCTCGAAATGAGTGAAGCTGCAACCAAGCCCGACATCGTTGTCGGTGTGGATGGTTCCGATGAATCCTTTGCCGCGCTGAAGTGGGCGCTTGAGGAGGCCTCGTTAACCGGTCAGAGCGTCAACGCCGTGTTTGGCTGGACGCATTCCTGGGATATGGGGTCCGAACCGGACAGCGACGAGGCCTGGGCCAAGGTCCGCCACGATATTGCCAACGAGCTGCGTGTGTGGGTCGACAAGGCCGCTGCAGGCATCGACTTCGATCCGGCGAATCTGAAGCTCACCTCGGTGAAGGCCTCCGGTACTTCGGCCCTGCTGCAGATCGGCCATGATTCGCAGCAGATCGTGGTCGGCCGCCGCTCGCTGAGCCGTATGGCCCGCTGGTTCATGGGGTCCCTGTCCGCTTCGCTGGCCGAGGCCGCCGAAGTGCCGGTGACCGTGGTGCGCATCGCCGGCAGCGAGGATGAGACCGTGACCGAGGCCATTGCCAACGCCCTGACTCCGGGAGACAAGCCCGTTCACTACACGCAGCCTCAGCCGGTGGTTGAGGAGGCTCGCCGCCCGGTGGTGGTTGGTGTGGATGGTTCCGAGACTTCCCGCCGTGCGTTCGATTTCGCACTGGAAGAAGCACGACTGCACGACGCGCCGCTGCATGTGATGTTCTGCTGGCAGCTCAAGGATTTGGGCGTTATTCCGGGCTATGAGAACGCCGTGGCACCGGTGAAGGTCGGTCAGCGCCGCGCCGAGGAGATTCTCTCTGAGCTGATGGCCAAGGCCCGGATTCCCGATGGCGTCAAGGTCAGCACAAACGCCTTCCATATTCCCGCATCCAAAGGTCTGATCGCGGCCTCGCGGTACGCCAGCCATCTGGTGGTCGGCTCGCGTGGCCTGTCCGGGCTGGACGCGCACTTCCTGGGATCGGTGTCCCGCCAGATCGTGAACTTCGCCGAATGCACGGTGACCGTGGTGCACTGATTCACCAAAATCGGCATGGAGTGCTAACGCACGCCTCGGTGATGGGCTTGCAGGGAGGAATTCTTTATTCCTGCAACCCCATCACCATCTACTTTTCGCGGAATTCGGAGTTTATTCCTCGTCCGCCCTGTTCTGGCGCAGCTGCTCAATGAGATCGATGACGGTTTCGAGTTCAGGAGTCACATCGTCTGAAGGACGAACGTTATCCTCTTCGTCGTCCATCTCATCATCCTCATCATCATCGGCAACGGTGTTGTTGAGGATATCCTCTTCGGTGGCCTCGTCGTCAGCATCAGACTTGGAATCGTCGCTGGAATCAGCTGCATCAACATCCACAACGGAATCAGATACGTTCTGTGCAACGGACTCATCACCGGCAGACTGGGATTGCGAGGTCCCGTCGCCTGCCGCCTCCTCAGCGGGCTCAGTATCGACGGCGTTCCCGTCAACAGTCTTCTGTGCTTCGATATCATCACCGGCAGGCTCGCCTGTCTTGTCGGTTTCGCCTTCGGCCTCGTCCTGGGCAGCCGGCTCCTGCTTGCGCGGACGGTTGGCCACCACGTCGATATGCAGATCGTCGAAAGCAGGCTTGGACTGCACCCACAGCTGGCTTGGCTCGGGAGGTTCGATTTCGGAATGCTCGCCGCAGCCGTGGTCCAAGGAAACCACGCGGCCGTCATCCGGACTCCACTTGTTGGCGCACACGCCGAACATACGGTCGAGCTCGCCCGCGAGCGGCACGAAGAAACCACAGGTGGAGCACAGGTTGCCTTCGGCGGTTTTGGTGCTCAACGCTTTGGGGCCTCGCGGACCTTCATACCAGCGCTTGGCAGCCTGCGCGCGGCCCAGCGAGGTCAGCACGTGACGGCGGGTCAGTCGGAAGGTCTCGACGGCGTCGTTGACATCCTGCAGCGAGGATTCCTCGACTTCGCCTTCCTCGATGCGCTCGTCATCCGGATCGGTACCGATCGAATCGGTGGGAGCCAGATCCGTGGGCTCAAGGCGATCCTTCCAAGGAATCCACTTGGGCGGCATCAACGCGTCCTCAGTGGGGATCAAGGAGGATTCGTTGACGGTCCAAGAGTCGATCTCCTCGTCGTGATACAGCGTCACCGACCATTGCCATCCTTCGTAGCCACGGATATTCGCGGCGAAGCGGAAGTCAGTGACGTGATCCTCAAGATCATATGAGGTAACGAAATCCCCCACCTGATCGCTCTCGCCGGCCACTTCGAGCAGCACGGCGCGCGCGATGGCGTGAGGGTCCGGTGTCACGATGGTTTCGGTGGTATCAGTCATAGATCAGATCAGTCCTGTACATCGAATTGATCCGCCACCGCACGCAGCAACGTGGCCAGCTTTTTGCTGTCGGCAGCAGATGGGTAACGGTGACGGCGCAACGTATTGCCGGCCGCATCAAGCATCTTGATGAGGTCCTCGCAGATGGCGGCCATGTCATCCGCCTTCGGGCGGGTGGCCTTGACCAAGCTGGGAGCGGAGGCGATCAGGCGAACATCCATGGCCTGCGGCCCACGACGGCCGTCCACCACGGAATACTCCACCTTGGCCCCCTTGCGCAACGTGGTGACGCCAGTGGGTAGGGCCTGAGCCGGCAGGAACACGTCCTTGCCTTCCTCACTGGTGATGAAGCCATAACCCTTGGCTGCGTCAAACCAACGAACTCGACCGGTGGGCATTGCGAACCTTCCTTAATCCTCAATGGAAATAGTAAACCGAAGGTACAGTTTACCTCACAGGGCTTGACCTCACGCTTTGGGCTGAGTCGCCTGAGTCTTACGCTCAGAGCTGAACCAAGAAGTCTTCTGTTTGGCGTCCTTGGTTTTGCCGGTGGACTGCTTGGGCTCAGGAGCGGCGATCTGCTCAATCGGCAGCACCACGGTGAAGGTCAGGCCTCCCCCATCGGTGCCGGTGGCGCAGATAAAGCCGTGATGTGCTTTGACCACGGATTGCGCGATGGCCATGCCCAAACCAGTACCGCCCTTTTCGCGGGCACGGGATGGGTCCGCGGTGTAGAAGCGTTCGAAAATCTTCGAGCGCGATTCAGGCGGCACGCCGGGGCCATGGTCCACGAAACGCAATACGGCATATCGATAGCCGGTCTGCATCGAGGCACCTACTTCGGCAGCGTCGATGAACCGCCGCATTGACGCGTCGCTGGCGGGCATGCGGGCGAGCTGTCTTGGATCGATGGCGGCCGGCATCACACCGAGCGCGGCTTCAGCGGGCGAATCGGCAGGCGTGTAGCGGTGGATGTTGCCCACGATGTTGGTCACCACCTGGCGCAGTCGAGAGGCATCACCGGGCAGTACGACCTCAGGCCAATCGCCTTCGGCAAGGCTGAATTCGGCGGGATGGTTCAAATCGCGCGCCGGTTCGAGGGAAATCTGCATGCGGCGAACGGCACGGTCCGGGTCGAGCGCATGCAAATCGTCGACGGCGTCGGTGACCAGCGACGAGAGTTTCACCGTGCCGGTCATATCGATGCCGCGCCCCTCATCGAGACGGGCCAAAGACAGCAGATCCTCAACAAGAACAGTCATGCGCTGGCTGGACCGTTCGATATGTTCGATGGACTCGTCCGCACGCTCCAAGGCACCAGGCATATCGCGCTGCATCTTATACAGCTCCGCATAGCCATGGATGGCGGCCAACGGGGTGCGCAGCTCATGGCTGGCGTCGGAGACGAACCGCTTCATCTTGTCGGTGGTCTCCTCCTGCTCATGGAAACTGGATTCTATTCGGGTGAGCATGGAATTCAGCGAGGCGGCCAGAGAGCCGACCTCGGTGTTTTCCGGCGCGGAAGGAATACGTTGGCTCAGGTCGCCGGCTGCAATTTTCGCGGCGGTCTTCTCGATGCGCTTCAGCGGCGTCATCGTGTGCTGGATGATCAGCGTGGACAGGGAGCCGCCGAGCAGCACCACGGCGATGCCGACCACAATGCAGTATCGGGTGAGTGTGTTGACGGTGTCGATTTGGTCGGCCAGCGACAAGCCGATGTACACCACGGCACGGCCCTTGCCGTTTTGCTGGAAGGTCACCGGCAGAATACGCCATGGTGCCCTCGCCGTGACGATGGCGGCATGGTTGGCATTGGCAGTGGGGTTGGCCAGTACCTTGGTGATGGTGTCAGAGGAATTGGAGTTTCCGTTGGCCGGATCGTTCTGGCTGTCCGCACTGTCGGACTGCACCGTGATGATCTGCTTGGCCACCGCCTGCGTAGTGAATGCCTGACCGAGCGTGATGCCATTGGTATCGCCATAGGTAGGCAGAATCGGCACCGATACGATACCGTCCTGCATCTGCGGCATCAGCGGGGTCACGACCAGAGGATTGCCTTCTTTGTCTTTGGTTCCGTCGGTGTATTGAATCTGCAGAAAGTACGAGTTCGGCCCCGATGAGTCATTTTTTGACAGCAGATCGATATTGTTGACCACCAGTTGGCTTTGCGAGCTTAACTGGGTGTCGGTTTTCTGCAGCATGTAGTTGTTCACCAACGCGCGGATGGAGAAGGAAATCACCGACACGCCGATGAGCAGCACGGCGATGGTGCAGGCCACCAGCTTGCTGCTCAACGAGATACGGTCGATATGCCGCATCAGCATGTTTTTCTTACGCTCGCGCTGCTCTTGGAAATGGGCGGCGAACGGCGACATTGCAGGCATGGGATTCGTGTTCGGGGCGGCGTTCGGCGTGCTGCTCGGCGGTACGCCGCCTGACTGCTTATCGGGGATACTCATGAGATTGCGATACGTTATGGATGGAGGCGATTAGTTCTTCGGTTCGCGAATCATGTATCCGATGCCGCGCTTGGTTTCGATCAGCGGAGTCACCTTGCGCTTGCCGCCTTCGCCGTCGTCGACCTCGATGCCGTCGACTTTCTTGCGCAGGTAGGAGATGTACGATTCGACGATGGCTGCGTCGCCGCCCCAGTCGTATTGCCAGACATGGTCGAGAATCTGTGCCTTGGACAGTACTCGGCCCTCGTTGTCCATCAGGTAGCGCAGCAGCTTGTATTCGGTAGGGCTCAGGTCAACCGGCTGCCCTGCACGGGTCACGTCGTGGGAGTCCTCGTTGATTTCCAAGTCGGCGACGCGAATAATCGGATCGTCTTCCACCTGTTCGCGGGTACGGCGCAGAATGGCGCGGATGCGAGCCACGACTTCCTCGAGGCTGAACGGCTTGGTGACGTAATCGTCACCGCCGACGGTCAGGCCCATGATCTTGTCTTGGGTGTCGTCACGAGCGGTGAGAAACAGCACAGGGGCGTTAATGCCTTCCTGGCGGATGCGACGGGTGACGGTGAATCCATCGATGTCAGGCAGCATGACGTCCAACACGATGAGGTCAGGCTGCACTTTTTCGATAACCTCAATGGCTTCGGAACCGGAAGCGGCGGTGTTTACCTCGAATCCGGCGAAGTGCAGGGAAGCGACCAGCAGTTCTCGGATGGACGGCTCGTCGTCGACAACAACAATCGATGCTTCAATAGGCTTACTCATGCTTCCTAGAGTGTCGCGCTCTTCTGGGCGTTTCCTGAATGTCATCTTGGAGTTCGGCCTTGGAATCCTTCTTGATCTCCTTGCGCCGATGAATCACCACCATGACCACGATGATGATGACCAGCGCCACCAATACCACACCCATGATGATTATGCCTACGATCACCGTGGACGATGAGGTGGAGGCTTTTTTGGATTTCACGATTTGATCCATCATTGCCGTTGCCGCGCCAGACCAGCTCGGCGGGTTTTCCAGTAACGGCTGCTGTGCGGCTTCGGATAGCTTATCGACGGTTTTGTTATCGAGAAGCCACTTATCGGAGTTCTTGGACACGACGACCACCAGGTTGCCGTCATTCGAGGCCACGGCAAGCATCACTGTGTTCGGCTTGGGATTCATGGACTCCATCACGGTTGCCGCCCAGTCTCCCGGTTTCTGTTGACTATTGAAACTGGAAAGATACAGCAGATGCACGTGTACACCGGTTTCCTTCTCGGTTTTGGCGATGGCATCCGTGACTTCGGCCGCATGGGAGCCCAGGAGATTTTCCGTATCCGTGATGTTCTCGGTGATGGTCACGCCGCTGTCGGTGCTGCTGCTGGAGATGTCAGAGCTGTCGCTCGAGTTATCCCCATAGGCATTTGCAGTTATCCACATTGCGTTCATCGCTACTGCAGCAAGGGCGCAAATGGCGCAAACAAGCCATTTTCGGACCATATTCCCGAAGGCCGAATAGGACGGCTCCGAAGCTAGGACCACAATAGTTGTTTTTCCGTCTTCCCGATTCGTTGTTGACATATCCTCCACCTTAACGGCCGGTATTGGCAATCGGCCGCCATACATACCATTAACCCTCTAGAAAAGGAGCAACGATGCCCCAATATCAGGTAGATTCCGAGCGAATCCAATCATCCTCGGCCGCAGTGGCCACTTCGATCTCGCAAATCAGGCAGGCCGTGGGCGGCATGTACACCAATCTCAATGCCTTGCAGGACGCATGGCGAGGTTCGGCGGCCACCCAGTTCACCGCGGTAGCCGAACAGTGGCGTGCGGCCCAACAGCAGATGGAGGCCTCACTCGAGTCCATCCAACGCTCGCTGACGCAAGCCTCCACCGTGTACGCTGACGCCGAAATCCAAGCTTCGCGCCTGTTTGCCAGCTAGTTTCTTGGCTCCCCTCAAAGAGGGGAGCCAGAATACAAAAAAGGGACTCCCGAAGGAGTCCCCTTTCAGCTCAATCAGCTAGCGATCGTTTGCGGATCAGTAGCCCATGTCGGCACCGGCGGCCGGGGCAGCAGACTTCGGCTCCGGCTTGTTGGCAACGACGGCCTCGGTGGTCAGGAACAGACCAGCGATGGAGGCGGCGTTCTGCAGAGCGGAGCGGGTCACCTTGACCGGGTCGGTCACACCGGCGGCCAGCAGGTCTTCGTAGGTGTCGGTGGCGGCGTTGAAGCCTTCGCCATCAGGCAGGGAGCGGACGGTGTTGATGACCACGTCACCGGACACGCCGGCGTTCTCGGCGATCTGCTTGATCGGGGCCTCGATGGCGCGGAACACGATGGCGGCA
>OBWO01000988.1_pt1 | contig 11805 bp, 6 predicted proteins | sample 1476401 | NCBI WGS metagenome assembly OBWO01 (sample SAMEA2580091, study PRJEB22360) | human gut metagenome | biome: human gut; feature: human-associated habitat; material: faeces | place: Denmark | collected 2008/2010 | reverse complement strand
AGGTGGCGCAACCAAAGCCGACCAGCTGGTAGCCGAGTGCATCGAGGTCGTCCTGGAGGCCTGCGGCCTTCAAGTAGTCGGCCACGACCTGGGAGCCGGGAGCCAGCGAGGTCTTGACCCACGGCTTCGGCTTCAAGCCCTTGGCGTGCGCGTTGCGGGCGATCAGGCCGGCGGCGATCATCACGGATGGGTTGGACGTGTTGGTGCAGGAGGTGATCGAAGCGATAGCCACGTCACCGTTCTCGATGTCGAAATCGCCACGGAAGTCGGTGGATACAGCCACCGGATCCTTGACGGTCTTCTCGGTCTCGTAGGCGGGAGCGGTCTTCTCGAACATCTCCTTGGCTTCGGACAGCAGAATGCGATCCTGCGGGCGCTTCGGACCGGCGATGGACGGCACCACAGTGCCGAGGTCAAGCTCCTCGTATTCGGAGTACTGCGGTTCCACGTAATCCGGGTCGGAGGCGTCGCCCCACAGCTTGTTGGCCTTGGCATAAGCCTCAACCAGCGCGACCTGCTCTTCGGAGCGGCCGGTCAGACGCAGATAGTCGAGCGTGACGTTGTCGATCGGGAAGATGCCGCAGGTGGAACCGAACTCCGGGCCCATGTTGCCGATGGTGGCACGGTTGGCCAGCGGCACGGAGGCGATGCCCTCGCCGTAGAATTCCACGAACTTGCCGACCACGCCGTGCTTGCGGAGCATGTCGGTGATGGTCAAGACCACATCGGTGGCGGTGACGCCCTCCGGGATGGAACCGGTGAGCTTGAAGCCGACCACGCGCGGTACGAGCATGGAGATCGGCTGGCCAAGCATGGCGGCCTCGGCCTCGATGCCGCCGACACCCCAGCCGAGCACACCCAGACCGTTCTCGGTGGTGGTGTGCGAGTCGGTGCCCACGCAGGAGTCAAGGTAGGCAAGCGTGTTGCCGTTGGCCTCGGTCTTGCTCATGACCACCTTGGCCAGGTATTCGATGTTGACCTGGTGGATGATGCCGGTTCCCGGCGGCACCACGCGGAAGTTCTTGAATGCCTGCTGGCCCCAACGCAGGAACTGGTAGCGTTCGCCATTGCGCTGGTATTCGATGTCCATGTTTTCCTGGACCGCGTTGGCGATGCCGTACTTATCGATCTGCACGGAGTGATCGATGACCATGTCGGACTGAACCTGCGGGTTGATGACCTCCGGGTCGCCGCCAAGCTCCTTGACCGCGTCACGCATGGTGGCGAGGTCCACGATGCAGGGCACACCGGTGAAGTCCTGCATAATCACGCGGGACGGCGTGAACTGGATTTCATGGCTGGGCTCGGCGTTCGGATCCCAGTCAAGCAGGGTCTTGACATGTTCGTCGGTGATATTGGCGCCATCAATATTGCGTACCAGATTCTCGACCAGTACCTTCAGCGAGTACGGCAGATGATCGATGCCGTCGAGATTGGCGATGTTGTAGTAATCGAAGTCCTTGCCGGCGGCCTTCAAGGTCGCCAGCTGGTCGTCGCGTAAGGACATGCTTCCTCCGAAATCATGTATCGGCTTGTCTATGCCGCTGATTATCCGCTTCAAATGGTACGGGTACGTTACTTTGCCTCTGGCGTGTCGGCTTGAAGTGTGAGACAATTCGCCGCTATTAGATGTTGAATCCGTGTTGGCGCAGCAGCTTGCCGGATACTTTGCCGACAAGCGGCGCCAGCCATAGGCAGATCACGAAAATCAGGGCCGAACCACCCAAGACGATCAGCGTGGCCACCAACGTAGTGCCGGTCGGCAGAATCAACGCGAAGAAGTTCGCGACAAACGGGATGAACGCACCAATCACTCCGGCTGCGGCAAACGCCGCGACCAGTATGCCTCGCCAACTGTTGAGGGGCTGAGCCACGCGGGCGAGCACGAATACGCCCATCAGGAACAGGATGATCGCGCTGGTGGCACGCAGCGCGGATAGATCGACGTTTTTAGTCACGTCCCAGCCCATGATGCCGGGCAGGAACCATGCCGTCAGCAGCACGGACAGCGCGGTGGCGATGCCGCCCGGCAACGCGAAGGTGACCACACGCTTCAAGAATCCCGGAATATAACGGCGGGTATTGGGCGCGAGCGCCAGAATAAACGCGGGCATACCAATGGTAAGGGCGCCAATGTACGTGATGTGGCGCGGCAAGTATGGGTACGGAATCTGGGTCAGCACCACACCGAGCGAAATCAGCGCAGAGTACACGGTTTTGACGAGGAACAGGCTGGCCACGCGTTCCATGTTGGCCATGACCTGGCGGCCTCGCGCCACCACATCCGGCAGATGAGAGAACTTTGAATCGACGAGTACCACTTGGGCCACGGCTTTGGTGGCCGGCGCGGCATTGCCCATAGCGATGCCGAGATCCGCTTCCTTGATGGCGAGCGCGTCGTTGACGCCGTCGCCGGTCATGGCCACCACGTGGTTCTGCGTGTGCAGCGCCTGGACAATGGCCTTCTTCTGGTTGGGTAGCACACGGCCAAGCACATCGACGTTTTCCAGCACGCGAGCGAGTTCGTTCACGTCTTCCGGCAGTTCTCGCGCGTCCATGAATCGCGGCTCATGTTCGCCGGTCAGCCTCACTTTGCGGGCGATGGCACCAACCGTGACCGGATTATCGCCGGAAATCACGCGACAGCGCACACCCTGCTCACGGAACCAAGCGAGCGTCTGCTCGGCATCCTCACGGATCTTCTCGGAACACAGCACCAGCGCCACCGGTTTGGCCTGCGGGTCAATCTGTGGATTGTCCGTATCAGCGAGCGATGCCGTGGAACGCGCAACCAGCAGCACACGATTGCCGTCATTGGCGTAGTCATTGACTTGTTGCAGCACATCCGAATAATCACCGCCGAGCGCGGAAATGATGACTTCTGGCGCACCCATGTACCAGGTTTCACCCCCGCTGGCGGGGGCTGTCATCGCAAGATGACTGGGGGTGATTTCAGTACGGCCACCCTCCGACTCGCTGCGCGAGTCACCTCCCGCCGGCGGGAGGATAGGCTTCACCACCGCACTCCATTTGCGGGCCGAAGAGAACGGAACGCGGGATTCGACTTGGGCCGGTTCGTAGCCTTGGGCCTTTAGACCGGCGAGCACGGCCTGTCCGGTGCCGTTGGGCTGTTCCTCGTTGCAGCAGTCGTAGAGGGCCTGCGTGGCCGCCTGTTCAGTCAATGTCTCAAAAGAACCACCCTCAGTCGGCTGCGCCGACAGCTCCCGCCAGCGGGGGGCCAGCAAGCTTGGGTTGGGATGCGGCCAGCGGGAGCCAAGCATGATGAGTTGGTTGAAGGCGATGCCGCCATCGGTGATCGTGCCGGTCTTATCGAGGTTGAGCGCATCCACGCGGGCGAGCGTCTCCACGGATTCAAGTTCCTGCACCAGCGTGTTGTGGCGAGCAAGCCGCATGGCGGCCACCGCGAAGTTCAGCGAGGTCAGCAGCACGAGGCCCTCAGGAATCATGCCCACCACGCCGGCGACCGCGGAAACTACAGCCTGCCTCCATTCGCCGGTGGAGAGCGCCGCATCCCATCCGCCGACCGTGTGAATCTGCGAGAGAATCAGCAGAATGCACAACGGCACCACGAGGAAGGTCATGAACTTCAGAATCGTGTTGATGCCCTTGTTCAGGTCGGACACGGTCTTCTTATAGACCTTGGCCTGAGCGGTGAGCGTGGCGGCATATGAGTGGCTGCCCACGGCGTTGACCTTGACCAACGCCATGCCGGAAACCGCAGTGGCTCCGGAATAGACTTGCTCCCCCACTTTGTGGCGCACGGTACGCGATTCGCCGGTGAGCATGGATTCGTCAAGTTCCAAGCCCCATGTCTGGATGATCTGACCGTCGGCAGGCACCTGTTCGCCGGAACGAATCCACAGCAGATCGCCGAGCACGATTTCGTTGTGCGGCACTTCGATGTCCTTGCCGTCGCGGCGCACCAAAAAATCGGAGGCTACCAGGATGGAGAGCTTGTCCAGCGTGCGCTTGGCCTTGAGCTCAGTGAAAATGCCGATACCCGTGTTGATGATGATGACGAAGCCGAACACCGCATCCCGCCACGAGCCGGTGACCAGCACCATGACCATGGCCACGAAGATGATGCCATTGAACAACGTGAATACGTTGGCTCGTACGATGTCCTTAACCGAACGCGAGGTGGAGGTTTTCACCGCGTTCGATTGGCCGCTTTCAATACGCTGCGACACTTCCTTGACAGTAAGACCGGTTTCGCTGATCTCAGGCATTTCCACAGCTGCTGTTGCACTCATATCTTCCAGCCTACCGTGCCGGATTCCATAATTCGCTACGATTCAAGGATGATTTGATTTAGATTTACTCTGTGGCAACGGCGATGGTGCGGTCGTGGGGTTCGTCGCGGGTGATGGTGATGACTGCATCGGCAATGGAGACAGACTTGGCACTAGCAGCATCGTCTGTGTTAAGAATGGCAGCGTATAACAGTTCGTCTTCGGGCGCATGCTTGGGATTGAGCAGGGCGACGGGAATGCCGGCTTCGCGCGCATTGGTCAGCGCCTGGTTCCAACTGTCTCGATTCGCGTCGGTGACATCGATGCCGCTGATGATTACGATTTTGACTGCGCGGTCCACGAAATCGGTGACACCTTGCTGCGCGGTGGCCGCAATCTTGTCAGCAGTTTCAGAATCGCCCGACGTGTCCAGCGAGGCGTAATACACGTTGAGAGTATCATCGGCCAGCGCATCGATGGCCTTCTTGTCCGCCGCGGTATCGGTCGATCCGACGAAACCGACGGTGATATCCGTTTTGTGCGTCGAATCATGGGCAATCGATGGCATGCTGTCTTGCGTATCGCCGACGGCGCGACCGGTCGGTGTGCAAGCGACCAATGACAATACGACCGCCCCACAGGCCAACAACCTCAGAATTCGACGCATCATAGACTCACCCGTCAACGGCTGAAAACGGCCACTGTCTCGACGTGGTGGGTCATCGGATAGATGTCGAAGGCACGGATGTCCTTGAGCTCGTATCCTTCGCCGATCAAAGTAGCGGTGTCGCGGGCAAGGCTGGTGGGGTCGCATGCGATATAGACCACGCTGGAGACACCGGCCGCAGCGATCTGGCGGCAGACCTTGGCACGGGCGCCGGCGCGAGGCGGGTCAAGCACCACGATATCCGGCTTGGCCAAGTGCGCGGGCACATGTTCCAACGTTCTGGAGACATCTCCGGCACGGGCATCCACGTCGTTCAGATTCATGGCACGCAGGTTGCGCTGGGCATTCTTCACGGCCACGCGCGCGCCTTCCACGCTAAGCATGCGGGTGCGTTCACCGGTCATGGTGGCCAGTGGCAGGGTGAACAGACCGGAGCCCGAGTACAAGTCCCAGATCACAGGTGCCACAGCACCCTGCAACTGCTGGTTGACCTGATTGATCACATGCGTGCCGAGTGCAATCGGTGCCTGACGATGCACCTGCCAGAAACCGTTGGCATCAACCCGATAATCGAAGGTCTTGCCGTTGATGGTCACCTGTTCAGTGAGCAGCTGGGAGCCATTACGCAGCTCGCCATCGATAAGCACGGCATAGTCATCTGCAGCAATATCAGCGTCGCCACGCGGCTCAGGTACGGACAGACGGATCTGGGAGCCGGGCTCAAAGCCGCCCTCCCACACATGCTCGCGCTCGGCCACGTCCAGCAATGCGCGGGTAGCGAGAGGCATGGTGTCGATGGCCACGCGAGTATGCGTACCGCGCCGGCGCATGGACGGCTTGCCGTTCTCGTCGGCAATCATTTCGATGCGGGTGCGCCAGTGAAGACCGTCAAGCTCCTCATCACCGGGCATGCGATCGATTGGCACGGCCACATCGATATGACCGAGCCGGCTCATCTGCTCGGAAACGTTGAGGGCTTTCCACTTGAGCTGGCCGGGCAGTGAGACGTGCACGAGATCCGCGCCGCCGACTCCCCCGCCCATCGCCAGCGGGCCGGCAAGAGACCAAGCCGGATCGACACGGTCCTCGGATGCTTCGAGCACTTCGATAACTTCACCGGTCCAGAACCGATCATCGCGATCATGAGGTTCGTCAAGTTCAATGCGTACCAGTTCGCCGGGCAAGGCAAAGCGGACGAACACCACGCGGCCATCGATATGGGCCACGCAGCGGCCCTGATCGGCGTATCGCTCGATGCGGACTTCAGCTTGCATCGCTGTCCTTTCCGGTTTTGCCCGCCACGGGTTCGCTGACGGCCTCAGCCGCAGATCCCGATTCGGATTGCGTAACGTTCTGAGTAGCCACGGCTTTATGACGGTGCATTGGCGTGGCGATGATGAGGTAGCTCACCCAAATCGCCAGCGCCCAGAACGGGATGCCCATAAGCAGACGGGCCACGCCAAGCGCGGCCACATGATTGGTCAGATACAGCGGCACCTGCACTGCCAATCGCAGCAGGAACAGACCGACCCATAGACCGGTGATGATCATGTAGGCACGTTTCAATGCCTTATCACTCATCCAGTCGTTGAACCACGCCTTGAAATGCTCAGTAGGCAGGCTACGGATAAATTCGACGACCAGTCCGAGGCCGGGTACCCGTGCAATCAATGAGACGGCAAGCAATGCGGCATAGCCGGCATTGGTAATGAATCCGAAGATGTAGTAGTTACGGGCCTCATGGGTCTGCCATGCCCAAATCAGGCAGATGCCGACCGCCACCAGGCCGGAAACCGCGCCCATCACCGATTGGCGTTGAATCAGGCGCGCGATAACCTGCAACACCGCCAAAATAGCCGAAACGGCGATGGTGAGGTTCAGATTGCTCGTGACCACGAACAGCACGACGAATACCACGCCGGGCAGCATGGATTCGATAACGCCACGCGGGCCACCGATGGCGTCGATGACGGAGAAATCCTCGCCTTCATTGCCGGCGTCGGCTAGAGCGGACAGGCCGGTGCGTTTGTTGTCTGCCAAGTCTCTTCCTATAAATCAGCGAACTTCGGAGAACATCGGGCCGCGAGACAGCGTGGTCTTCACTTCGGTCTGCTGGTCCTGGCTCAGCGGACCCTTCGGCTTGTTGTCCGGAATGTCCTTGAAGTGTTCCTTGCCATTCTCCTCGCCGGCTTCGGCGGCAGCCTTGCGCTCGGCAGGTGCCACGGGCGGGTGCATCGGAATCAGATCGCGCGGAGCCAGCGGCTCTTCGCCGCGCTCAACCACGATGTCCGCAAAGAATTTGTTCAGTGCCTCGGTCTCCGGGCTGTCCGGATCGGTGGCAGCGACACCGGAGAAGATGCCACGCAGCATCCAACGCGGACCGTCCACGCCGACGATTCGGGTGTTCACGGTCTTGCCGCCCTTGACGTTGACCGGCAGCTTCAGCTCGGTGCCAAACACGCCTTCGACCTCGGATGCAGCCTTGTTGGCCTCAATCAGATCAGCGCGCACATCATCCCAGAGCCCCAGGGTCTTGGGAGCTGCGAATGCTTCGATTTCCAAGCTGGACTTGCCATAGGTGATGGTGGAACCAAGCACCTGCTGGGTGGCGCGGTTGGCCTTGATGCGCAGTTCGATGTTCTGCATGAACGGCAGATAGTAGGCACCCAGATCCAGATAGTCATCGTAGTCGGGTACTTCTTCGTCGTTCACATCCCACGGACCGCGTTCCTCGCCACGGCCCACGTACTCGCTGGAAGGTTCCGTCAATACGGTTTCAGCGCTTTCCGCCTTTGCTGCGGCGTTTGCGGCCTCGGCAGCCACCTTGTCCTCGTCGACAGGCTCTACGGCCGGCTCGGTTTCCTTCTTGTCCTTCTTCTTGCCGAATCCGAACAGTCCCATGATTCCTCGTTTCGTATAACGGTTGCAACCTTGCTAACACTAGCACTCAGGCTTAGAGAAAGCTGAGCATCGCGGCCGCCGGTGTCCGGTTCGATTCGTAGGGAGGCCACAATAGTATGGCCGCATGACCATCACCATTACCACGTCTAACGTCAACGGCATTCGTGCGGCCAAGCGCAAGGGCATCGAGGATTGGGCCGGCAAGCATGCACCGGATGTCTGGTGCATGCAGGAGGTTCGCGCACCTCAGGACGATGTCGATTCTATTTTCGATGAATTTGGTTTTGAATACGCCACCGCCGGCAAAATCGACGCGCCGGCCGACCTCCATACCATGAACGAGGTCTGCCGGGTGAAAGGCCGCGCGGGAGTCGGGCTGCTCACCGACTTGGAAGTGCTTGACAAGCGATATGGTCTGCCAGGTCTGAGCGAGGATGTGGATTCGGGGCGTTGGATCGAAACCGATGTCAAAACGCCTGAGGGCTATACGATTACCGTGGCATCCGTGTACATACATGCCGGCAACACCGATGATCCGACCAAAATGGAACAGAAGTATCGTTTTCTGGACACTATGCTGGCCCGCATGGGCGCGCTTCGTGATGAAGCCGCACATGGCGGCAAGCAGGCTGTATTATGCGGCGATTTCAACATCGCACACACGCCGCTCGATATCAAGAACGCCAAGGCCAATGAGAAACACGCCGGATTCCTGCCCGAAGAACGTGCCTACGTGGACAAGTGGCTGGACGAATACGAGTTTGTGGATGTGATGCGTTCGTTGGCCGGCGACATTCAGGGGCCATACACCTGGTGGAGCCAGCGAGGGCGCGCCTTCGACAACAATGTCGGCTGGAGAATCGACTACCAGTTCGCCACGCCCGAGTTGGCGGAGACCGCACGCGGATTCGTCATCGACAAGGCACCCACATATGACAAGCGCTGGTCCGATCACGCCCCACTCACAATCACATACGAGGTATGACGTATTCTGTGGGACAACATCCGAAAATCGACGATTTTCGCGGGTCGTCCCACGCCCCGCATCATGAGTAATCATCGACTACGCCAAGAATGGCGTAATTCCGGGCTTCGTGAGAAATCTACTGTGGGACAATACTCATGTCTATCGATTGATGTTGATGTTGTCCCACAAATTGTGGGACAACATCGGGAAAACACCGATTTTTGCCTTTCGTCCCACGCGAACCATCATGCAAACCGACACATATGAATATTGGGGTCTTTCCACGGATGGAAAGACCCCAATACTATGCGCTCAAACGCAGATTATCAGTCCAGACCGAGCTGGAGCTTGCCGCCGGGGATGGCGTCGAGCAGGTCTCGGGTGTACTGCTTCTGCGGGTGGTCGAAGACCTCATCGGTGGTGGCGTGCTCCACGAGCTTGCCATGCTGCATCACCACGACCTCATCGGCGATCTGGCGAACCACGGCTAGATCGTGGGTGATGAACAGATAGCTCAGGCCCTTTTCGGCCTGCAGGTCGTTGAGCAGACGCAGCACCTGATCCTGCACCAGCACGTCCAAGGCGGAGACGGCCTCATCGCACACGATGACGTCCGGATCCAGAGCCATGGCTCGTGCGATGGCGATGCGCTGACGCTGGCCACCGGAAAGCTCGTTCGGGTAACGACCCATCACGGAAGCCGGCATCTCGACCATGTCCAGCAGTTCCTTGACACGGTTGGCACGCCACTTCTTATCGCCAATCTTGTGGATGCGCAGGGGCTCCTCAATGGAACGGAAGATGGAGTACATCGGGTCGAGCGAACCGTACGGGTTCTGGAACACCGGCTGCACATGGCGGCGGAAACCGAGCAGATCCTTGGCCTTGAACGTGGAGGTGTCGCGACCTTCATAGAACACTTTGCCGGAAGTGGGCTTCAGCAGGTGGAGCACCATGTTCGCCACGGTGGACTTGCCGGAACCGGATTCGCCCACGATGGCCAGGGTGGTGCCACGCTTGACGGAGAAGGACACGTCGTCGACGGCCTTGAACATCTCCTTCTTGCGGGGCAGCTTGAATTCCTTGGTCAGGTGGTCGACGGTGATGATGTGCTCGCTTTTCTCAAGCGTGCTTTCGCCGGCGATGTGGTGGCCAAGCAGGGCGTCCGCGTTCTCACCGCGCTCCTTGGCGGAGATGATGCGCTGGGAGGCCAGCGACGGGGCGGCGGCCACGAGTCGCTTGGTGTACGGGTGCTGCGGGTGCTGCAGCACCTCGAGGGACGGACCGGATTCGACGACCTGACCCTTGTACATCACGACAATGCGCTGGGCACGCTCAGCGGCAAGGCCCAGATCGTGGGTGATGAACAGCACGGCGGTGCCCAGTGAGTCGGTGAGCATGTGCAGGTGGTCGAGGATGCGCTTCTGCACGGTCACGTCCAGAGCGGAGGTCGGCTCGTCGGCAATCAGCAGGTCGGGGCGGCAGGCCAGACCGATGGCGATGAGCGCACGCTGGCGCATACCACCGGAGAACTCGTGCGGGAACTGACGGGCACGGGTAGCGGCGTCGGGCAGACCGGCCTCGGACAGCAGACCCGCGATACGGTCATCCATTGTGGAGCCGATGACGTACTTCTTGGCGAGGTACCAGGCCTGATCGTCGGCCACGCCGGCCTTGATGAGGTCGTCGGCCACGCGCCAACGGGTTTCGGAGCCCGGAACCCATTCGTTGGTGAAGCGGGCGACGGCCTTGTCGAAGGCCTCGCCGGACACGCCGGCTTCAGTCAAAGCCTTCTTGGCCTCGGTCATGAGCTCGGGCAGTTCCTTGGCTCCGAGGAAGGTCTCGTCGTCGTTGCCCTTGACTTCGACCTCGTCGCCGGCCAGAGCCTTGGCAAGGGCGGAGCGCTTTTCGTGAGCCACGTCCATGTTGTTGGCCTTCAGTGCTTCCTTGACCTGGGTGCCGATACGCCACACCGGGTTGAGGTTGCTCATCGGGTCCTGAGGCACGAGACCCATCTTGGTGCCGCGCAGCTTGTCGAACTCGCTCTGCTTGGCGCCGGCGATTTCCTCGCCGTCGAGCTTGATGGAGCCGTTGACCACGTGACCGGTGCCGGGCAGCAGACCCAGCACGGCCATGGCGGAGGTGGACTTGCCGGAACCGGACTCGCCCACGATGGCCACCCACTGGCCGGGGTAGACGGTGAAGTTGGCATCGCGCACCGCATGCACCGGCTTGCCGGTGTCGGTGGTGAAGTCGATGGCCAGGTTCCGGACTTCCAGCAGCGGACCATGCTCTTTCTGCATGGCCAGCATCGTGGCGTTGGTGTTGTCAGTCATAATGATTCTCCACTCCCCTCACTCAGGCCGTACGGCTCTTCGGATCGAGGGCGTCCTTGACGGCGTCGCCCATCATGATGAACGCAAGCACGGTGATGGCCAGTGCGGCGGACGGGTAGAACAGCACCATCGGATCGGTCTGCAGGTTGGTCTGCGCGCTGGAGATGTCGCCGCCCCAGCTCACCGTGGTGGTCGGCAGGCCGACGCCGAGGAAGCTCAGCGTCGCTTCCGCCACGATGTAGGAGGCCAGCGAGGTGGTGGCGATGACGATGATCGGGGCCAGGGAGTTCGGCAAGATGTGACGGAACAGGTTTCTGGCAGGCGTGGAGCCGAGGGCCGTGGAAGCGGTGTTGAATTCGAGGTTCTTCGATTCCAGCACGGCGCTTCGGGCGATACGGCATACGCCGACCCAGCCGAAGAGCGTCAGCACCAGCACGATCTTCCAGATGGACTTGGAGGTCTTGAACATCTGAAGCACCACGATGGCGCCAAGCAGCATAGGCAGCGCGAAGAAGATGTCGGTGATACGGCTCAGCACCGCGTCGACCCAACCGCCGAAGAAGCCGGCGACGGCACCGATCAGGGTACCGACAATCACGACCAGCAGCGTGGAGAGCACGCCGACGGACAGTGAGGTACGGGTGCCGTAGACCACGCGGGTGTACACGTCGCAGCCCTGCA
>OBWO01000954.1_pt1 | contig 12242 bp, 10 predicted proteins | sample 1476401 | NCBI WGS metagenome assembly OBWO01 (sample SAMEA2580091, study PRJEB22360) | human gut metagenome | biome: human gut; feature: human-associated habitat; material: faeces | place: Denmark | collected 2008/2010 | reverse complement strand
TCTGCCGATGATCACGCTGGTCGCGCCCATCGCCGCACAGGCGTTGATGGTCATCATGCTTCTGCTGGAGCGACGTTGGCTGTTCGCCGCCATGGTCGCGCCGGGCATGGTGGGATGCATGGCTTCGGCGGCGTCATCCCTTGCTGACCGTCGTGGATCGTCACGCCGCGACGAATCCGGGACGACGAGCCACGACGCTGCGGGCGGCCGCCCAAGTCGGCCCACCGATATGGCAGGGGGGGGGGGGCGGCCGCCCCCGGCGGACGGAGCCGATCGGGACAAGGATGAAGGCGAGTCGGAGGATCCGTCACGGATTCACTCGCCCTCACTGGAGGAGCTGACGGGGCTTCAGGCCGAGCCGCTGCCATGGCGCATCATCGCGAGAACATGGCTCGCCTCCCCGTCGCTGTGCGTCACCGTGGGCATGGGGTCGGGGCAGCGGCCGTTCACGATCGATCTGCCCCGCCAAGGGCCGCACGCCTTGGTCGCCGGCACCACGGGCTCCGGCAAATCCGTGCTGTTGCAAAGCTGGTGCCTGGCCATGGCGGTGCGCAATCCGCCCGACCGGCTGCATTTCGTGTTCCTGGATTTCAAGGGAGGTTCGGCGTTCAGCGTCATCGAGCGGCTGCCGCATACCGTGGGCAGCGTGTGCGACCTCGATCTGAATCACGCCGTTCGCGCGTTGAGGGCGCTGGAGCTGGAGCTGCGACGCAGGGAGCATCTGGTCGCCGCGGAGCGTGTCGGCTCGATCGGGCAGTTGCAATCCCCGCCGCCCTCGCTGATCGTCGTCATCGACGAGTTCCATGCGCTGAACAACCAGCTGCCCGACTATGTGGACCGGCTGGTGCGCATCGCCTCGCTGGGGCGTTCCCTGGGCATGCATGTCATCGCCTGTACGCAGAACCCGCTGGGACAGGTCAGCGCCGACATGAAAGCGAACATGGCGCTGAACATATGCCTGCGTGTCCGGGACGGCCTGCAATCCATCGAATTGCTGGGAGACGGGCGGGCGGCATCCATCAGCCCGTCCGCTCCCGGGTGCGCATGGCGCAACGACGGTGAATCCGTGGAGCCGTTCCGATGCGCCTTTGTATCGGACATCGGCGCGATGGTCGAGGCCGCGCGCACAGCTGCGGCATTTCATGGTCTGGTCCATGCCTCGGCGCTGTTCACGGCCCCGCTACCCCGCATCGTGGAGGCCGACATGCTGCCCGCACGGTCATCGGACGTTCCCTCAGTGCCCTTCGCCCTTGCCGATGACGGCATCGGCATCGATGTGGCGGAACTCGCCGTGAACGCCGGCAATGTCGGGATCATCGGAAGCGCAGGACGCGGCAAGTCCACGATTCTCGCCTTGCTAGCGCACCGTTCACGCGACATTCTCGGCCTGTGCGTGCGCTGGACACGCCGTGAGGGACGGGCGTTCGTCACGTCGACGGTACGCCATCACAGACGGGTGCGGTTCTCCTCCGAATCGCCACCTCCCGTATCCCCGCATCTGCTGTGGCTGGTGGACGATGCCGACACACTGTTCGATCCGTTCGGCACGGACCCGCTATGCGCACGGCTCAAGGACGCGCTGGGCGACCACGACGTCACCGTCGTGTTCGCCGTGGAGACCTCCAAGCACATCCGAATCCCCGAGCATTGCGGCACGAGAATAGTCTTCCCCACGGGGGAACGTACCGTGGACCTGATGGATGGCATACCCGCCGGCCTGCTGTCGCAATGCGGGCCGGATGACATCATGACGGCGGGCCGCGCCGTGCTGCTGCGCGAGGGGAACGCCCTGTGGATACAGTGCGCCATGGCCAAAATCTGAAGTTCTTCACACTTGAGAGCGAAAACCTCTTGAAAAAACAATCGTTTCGTGGTTACCTAATGTATGACTTGAAAGCTCGTCGTCGGCAATAGGCGATGGGAGGAGGGTGATACACATGAGCAGCGCTTTTGATTGGCGTGCCAAGGCAGCATGTCGAGACAAGGACCCGGAACTGTTTTTCCCGGTGGGAAACACGGGAGCCGCATACCAGCAGATCGAGGAAGCTAAGGCGGTCTGCCGCACCTGCAAGGTGATTGACGCCTGTCTGAAGTGCGCGTTGGACACCAATCAGGATTATGGTGTCTGGGGCGGTCTGAGCGAAGACGAACGCCGCGCCCTGAAGCGTCGCGCGATGCGCGCGCGTCGCTCCCAGGCCATGCAGCTGCAGGTCTGAGTCGCTCCTCGTCACAACCGACTCCTCGCCGCAGCCGATTCATAGCTCCATATGCTGCGAAAAGGGTGGTCTCCCCCACAGGGAGGCCACCCTTCAATCATGTTTCGGCAGGTTTTCGGGCCGTCAAGCGGCCGTCACTCGTTCTGCGCCGCGCGCAGCGTCATGTCGAGGATGACCCGGGTGCCGCCTTCGTGACGCGGCTCCCAGCGCACGCTGCCGCCGAAATCGTTGGTGACGAACGTGTTGATGATCTGTGTGCCCAATCCGGAGCCCGAGGAGCGTGCCAGACCGTCGTGTTCCTCGTTGGCGAGACCCGACCCGTCATCCTCCACCACGACATTGAGGCTGTTGCCGCTGCGCCCGGCGGAGATGGTGATATGCCCCTCCTTGCGTCCCTCGAAACCATGCTCCACACAGTTGGTGATGAGCTCGGTGAGCACCAGTGACAGTGGGGTCGCGTCCTGTGCGGGCATCATGCCGAACTTGCCGACGTAATCGATGTGGATGTGCTGGTCGCACATCGTGGCCAAGTCGACGCTCATCTTCAGCAGGTTGGAGATGACCTTGTCGAAATCGACGATCTCATCGGCGGTCTGGCTCAGTCCCTCGTGCACCATGGCGATGGTCTGCACGCGGCGCTGTGCCTCTTCAAGCTCTTTTTTGACCTCACTGGACTTCGTCTTGCGCGCCTGGAGCCTGAGCAGCGCAGAGACCGCCTGCAGGTTGTTCTTGACACGATGGTGGATCTCCGAGATCGTGGCGTTCTTGGTCTGCAGTTCGACCTCACGCCTGCGCAGCTCGGTGACGTCACGGCACAGGATGATCGCCCCGGTGCGCCCGTTGTTGTCGTACAGGGGCAGCGACCGGACGGATACCGCGGATCGGTTGGCGTTGATTTCGGAATCCACTGCATCCTTGCCCATCAGCACCATCGGCAGCGCCTCGGGGACTGGATCGTTGCGACGCAGCAGGTCGGTGCCGATTTCACTGAGGAAATGCCCCTGCATCGTCATCAGGCATCCCAGCCTTCTGAAGCAGCTGATGGCGTTGGGCGAGGCGTAGCGTACGATGCCCTCCTGCGTGAGCATGATGAAGCCGTCCGAGACACGCGCAACATGGCGCTGGCTCATGATCGCGTTGACGTAGGGGAACTGGCCACGGGGAATCATCTCGTACAACTGCTTGCCCGCGTTGATGCTTTCGGACTCGTACCGGCCGTTCGACTCGCGCGTGGCCATGTTGGTCTCACGCACGACAAGCCCCAGCGTCTTGCCGTCATGACGGACGGGGGCGTACACGTTGCAGACCGTGGATTTGCCGACCGCCCTGAGCACAGTGGACCTGAACACGGTCTTCGACTGCATGGCGGCATCCAGCTCCCCCACCATTTCCGGGGCGACCAGCGCGCCGACGGCGTCATCGATTCTCAGGGTCATCACGGTGGAGGGCCTGCACTGCTCGACGATGCGGTAGTTGCCGTCGCCGTCCTGCACGATCAGCAGCAGGTCGGCGAAGCTCAGATCGGCGATCACCTGCCAGTCGGCGACCAGATGGTGCAGCCATTCGCGATCGCTTTCGGTGAAGTCAGGTCGAGTAGCCAGAATGTGTGTGAAATCAGCCATGAGTACCATGATACGCAATACCATGCCGATGTATGACGCAATCGTCATCCGTACTTCATGAGCACATCCGTGAGCGGACAAGTCTATAACCTACGCTAACGTAAGTTACGTTTCCGTAACCAATCGGGGAGGTCATATGGCAGTACAGGACGACGCGACGGTGGCAGCGAAGCGAGCCGCTGTCATCAAGGCGCGGGAAGTCGCATTGCAGGCGAAGGCCGACGCGGTGAGAGCGAAATCCCGCGCGAAGGCCGAGGCGATCCGACATAAGGCCGAGGAAAAAGCCACCAGGACCCTCGCCAAGGGCGAGGCCCACGCCGCGCGCATCGAGGGAATCGCCCCGGCGGAAGTGGAGCGCAAGATCCGTCTCGACGTGCACGGACGGCCCAAGCCATTGATGAGAGGGTGGATTCACGCAATCGCCACGCCACTGTCGCTCGCCGCCGGCATCGTCCTGATATGCCTGGCCCACGGCGCGCCCCTGAAATGGGCTTGCGTGGTGTTCATGACCTGCTCGCTGATCCTGTTTGGCAACTCAGCCGCCTACCACCTCGGCGACTGGTCGCCCCGCGTGACCGACGTGCTGCGGCGCATCGACCACGTGAACATCTTCCTGCTCATCGCGGGCACATATACGCCGGTGTCGTTCGCGCTCGCCCCGCATATGCGCAACGCCATCATCGCCGGCATATGGAGCTGCACGCTGGTGGCGCTCATCATCCATGTGATCTGGATCAGCGCCCCGCGCTGGCTGTATACCGTCGTCTACATCGTGTTCGGAGTCTCCGGCGTGGCGTTCATGTACTTCTTCTGGGTCTCCCCCGCCGCCGGCCCTGCCGTCGTGGTGCTGCTGGCCTCGGGAGGCGCCTGCTACATCCTCGGCGCCATCGTCTACGCGCTACGCAAGCCTGACCCGTGGCCACGCGTCTTCGGATTCCATGAGATCTTCCACTGTGGCACCGTCGCCGGCTACGCCTGCCACATGGTCGCGATCTACATGGTGATCGTGCATCTCTGGCCGTGACCATCGCCGCTCAGGTCAGCCCCGCCAGCGAGCCCCACACAACTTATGCTCCCGCTGGCGGGAGCTGGCGCGCAAAGCGAGACTGAGGGCGGTTACCAGGCTACAGCGACCATCATCACCCGCTATAATCCGCAATAATCAGCCCCCCCCCCGCAAACCGCCAAGTAACACATGAAAGCGTTCCTAAGTGCGCGCCGAAACGACAATCCTGCGCACTTAAGAACGCAAACCGGGCCATTTGCGTGCCTATGTGCGCGCACTCATCGTTTCGGCGCGCACTTAGAAACGCTTTTCTAGTCCACAGCCTCAGCATAGACCTGGAGCGCGGCACCGACGGCGCACCGCACATCAGGTGATGCCCCGACCATGGACACCAAATAAGACGTCATCACGCCGCCATCCGTGGAATGGCCGCGCGGGGGCATGCACGACAAAGACATGCGCCCATGCCCCCGCAGAACCGGTGGAATGCTGCTATGCAATCACGAACGATACGAATACAGCGCCAACGATGATGCCCCGTCGTCATCTTCCGGGACCACATCGGGCGCAGCCGGCCGCCACGGCAGAAGCATGGTGTTGACTCCGTCCTTCGTGACCGTCACCGCTTTGGAGCTGTAGCGTTCACCGTTTTGGACAATCTCACCGTTGCGCCACGCCCATGCGCGGATTCGCCCGGTCTGGTTGTGGTAGATCACGACCGAACCATCCTTGGCTTTGGCCCAAGGGGTCGAATCATATGGGTCATACCACAGGACGTGAGCCGTGAGGCTCTCCTTCTCCATGTTGATGTATTTCAGTACGGGGGCTTCCTGCTGTTTCGCTTCGGCAAGAAACTCATTCACCGCGACGTTGGAGGATTCTCCTACTTTGGTGAGATCAATGTATCCGTCACGGATCAGCTGTTCGCTGGTCACATTGACAGGAATCGCGTTGAGCTCGCCGGTGATTGCGGAGGCGCTTGGAGTCGTGCGGTACGCCCAGAGCCAGGCTCCGCCCACGAATACAATCAGCACCAGCACCGCCATGATCGGATACCAGTTCAGCAGTTTATTACGCGTCGTGTTCACGATGATTCCCTTCGATATGCGAACTTATGAGACGCAGACAAGATATGGAGCTTCAGGTACCTGCTCATACATGTCCTGATAAAAAGTTCGCTTCTTGACTCCGTACTCGTAGTAGTCAACACGATAATGTTTGATGGTGTAATTCTTGGTGATGCGTGCCTGATAGTAATGAGCAGCACTAGGCGGCTGCAGGCAATAACCGGTAACGCCGGTTTTTTCGCGGTGGATATCAACGTCATTGTCGTTTTCTCGCCATACCGCGGTTCTACTGTGGTTGCTGCGGCATCGTCTGCGACGCTGACGGTTGTCTCATGTGCAGGCGCCATCCCCAACGGAGACAGCGCCAACATACTGGCAATCGATATCGCCTTTATTTTTGTTTTTGATATTCATACAGTCCTCCTTTGGACATTACCAGACAACTGTCTGTCGTAATATCCAGAATACTCCCCTCATGAATCAGCGTCAACGCCCATGTCAATCGTGGACCGTGTTTGCTGTTCCGATAAAGAGACGAGATTGGGCGGAGATCTCTAGGCGGAATTGACGCCCTAGACCATTCCGCTTTCACGAAGACGCTTACATATTCCAAGAGCACTCGGCCAGCTCTTCCATGAAACTGCGGTTGCCGGTCGTGGTGCGGACGTCCTCGGTCCAGCTCGCGGAGCGAGTCTGAAGAAGGCCACCAGCCCACAACGAACATCGCCTTCACTCGTCGTAACACGTGATGGTCGAAACAAAATCGAGACCGCTATACAACGCACTAGAGCGTTCCTAAGTGCGCGTCGAAACGACAACCGTGCGCACTTAAGAACGCAAACCGGGCCATTTGCGTGCCTATGTGCGCGCACTCATCGTTTCGGCGCGCACTTAGAAACGCTTTTCTAGTCCACAGCCTCGGCATAGGCCTGAAGCGTGGCGCCAGTGGCGGATCGTCCGTCGGATGAGAGAGCAGCGACCTGCTGTCCACCGACTCCGAGCATGCCGCTGGCGGGATTGATGGGCGTATACGTACCATCATCAAACGACAGCAGCAACTACGATAACCACCGTCGTAACGCCGATTGAAATCTTCGTTGAACGTCTCATCAGAAACAACTCCTCACATAAGCTATGTCAGAAATTCGCACTGTATGAAGTTCTAGGCACACACATCCCATACCGCGCGTAAGACAGGAGGCAGCCATTGCCTGAGATGGGAGGAAGCTCGGCGACAACGTACTTATAACGGTTGCCGACGGCAGAGAGCATTTTCCCATTCATGTCTTCTCCATTGAATTGGCATCTGCGATATATAGGCCAACACAACAACCTATGGTTCAATGATAGTCACGTGAGACGGCTCTGACAACGTAGTTCTTATTGGAGAAAGGGCTGCACGGCATAAAACCGTACAGCCCGAAGTGAGTCATGTCGACCCTGATGGCGCAACAATCACCAGTCCCCGGTCAGCGGGGACGCGCATATGGTCAGCTCAGAGGCTTCGCTTCCTTGATGACGACGGAAATCTCACGGCCGTTGGGGGCCTTGTAGCTCACCGTATCTCCCTCGTTGGCGCCCAGAATGGCGGCGCCGATGGGAGACTCGGGGCTGATCACGTCGTACTTCGTCGCGACCTTGATGTCGCGCGAGCCCAGCGCATACGTCATCTCGCGGCCGGCGAGCTCCAGCGTCACCAGCGACCCGTTGCCGACCTTGCCAGCCTTGGGAGCTTCGACGATGGTGGCGTTGCGCAGCTTGACGGTGAGCTCGTTGATGCGGCCCTCGTTCTTCGCCTGCTCCTCGCGCGCGGCCTGGTAACCGCCGTTCTCCGACAAATCGCCCTCGGCGCGGGCTGCCGCGATGCGCTTGGTGATTTCCTCGCGGTACTGGCCCTGTCGATGCGCCAGCTCATCCTTCAGCGTGTCGAAAGCCTCCTGCGTCAGCAGAACGGATTTTTCCTCACCCATGGGTTCCTCCTGTATCAGTGATATCCAATCGATGCGTCAGATGACCGCCATCATACGGTCAGCGGGTCGAGATGATGTCGATGACGAATACGAGTGTGTCGCCGCCGCCGATGCCGGCCGCCGGCATGCCCTGGCTGCCATAGCCATACTCCGGCGGAATCGACACGACCAGACGGGAGCCGACGTTGTGGCCGGGAACGGTCTGATCCCAGCCGCGAATCACCTGGCCGACGCCGATGCCGAAGCTTGCCGGCTGGTGGCGGGCGAAGCTCGAATCGAAGGGCGTGTCCTTGCCCCAGACCACACCGTGATAGTTCACGGTCACCGTGTCGCCGCGGCGGACCATCGGCCCGTCACCCTCGACGATCTCCACGGCCTTCAATCCCTTCGGCGCCTCGTCCGACGGGAAAGCGATCTCCGGCGCCGCGCCAAACACGGCATTGACCTCAGGCATGTTCGCCATGGCCTACCTCCTATCAATAATGCCATGCCGTTCATGGCATGGCCGCAAGTCGTAAAAAGACAGTGCCACTCACACTAGCACCCCAAGCCCCGGTTGCACAGCTCGCAGCGTATTTTTCAACGCAAATCGCCATATTCGCCATATTCGGCACGGCGACGGCCTAGCATTCGACGACGTTGACCGCCAGACCGCCCTTCGAGGTCTCCTTGTATTTCGACATCATGTCCTCGCCGGTCTGCTTCATCGTGGCGATGGCCTGATCCAGGCTGACGATGTGGGAGCCATCTCCGAGCATGGCCATGCGCACGGCGTTGATCGCGGTGTTCGCGGCCATCGCGTTGCGCTCGATGCACGGAATCTGCACCAGACCGCCCACCGGATCGCAGGTGAGGCCGAGATTGTGCTCGATGCCGATCTCCGCCGCGTTCTCCACCTGCTCCGGAGTGCCGCCCATCACCGCGGCCAGACCGGCGGCCGCCATCGAGCAGGCGACGCCGACCTCGCCTTGGCATCCCACTTCCGCTCCGGAGATCGAGGCGTTGCGCTTGAACAGGTATCCGACCGCGCCGGCGGTCAGCAGGAACGTCCTGACGCCCTCGTCGTCGGCGGACTCGACAAAGTGCCAGTAGTATTCCAGCACGGCCGGAATGATGCCGGCCGAACCGTTGGTAGGCGCGGTGACGACCCGGCCGCCGCCGGCGTTCTCCTCGCTCACCGACATGGCGAACAACGCCACCCATGCGGAATCGGAGGATTCCAGCGCCGAAGAGATGCGGCGATCGCGTCTGAGCACGTCGCTGTTGGCCGCGAGACGCCGGTACATCAGCGGGGCGCGGCGGGGCACGTCCAGACCTCCCGGCAGCGTCGGCGTCGCACTGGCGCACCCGGCGTCGATACAGTGGCTCATCACGTTCCAGATTCGCGTGAGCCGGTCACGCACCTCCTGCGGCGAGCGCCGGGCCGTTTCGTTCGCCCAGACGACGTCGGCGATGCTCAGATGGTGCTTCCGACACAGGTCGATCAGGCCGTCGCATGATACGAAGGGATATGGCACGCCGTCGCCGTATTCGGCAGCCTCGTCGTTCCCGGAGTCCTCCGGCGACTGCGACGACGCCGGCGTCTGCTCGTGGTTCGAGATCAGCGCGTCGTCGATCCGTCCGCGGCGGATGAACCCTCCGCCTATCGAATACCAGACCTGCTCGTCGATGATGTTGCCCTGGGCGTCGAACGCCTGGAACCGCATGCCATTGGGATGCGGGGCGAGCCGCTTCCACCGGTCGAAGACCATGTCGCCGTCGTCATCGTATGCGATGGCGTTCGTGCCGTTGACATGGATGGTTCCGTCGTGCGCGCAGCGTTCTCGGACTGAAAGCAGGTAATCCGTATCAACTGTGGCGGGTACGTTACCTTCCAATCCGGCGAGAATCGCGCGGTCGGTGCCGTGGCCGAGTCCGGTCAGCGACAGTGACCCGTACAGGACGACGCGGATACGGCCGACGCGCGACACGGCGCCAGATTCCTCCAGTGACGAGGCGAACGCCTGCGCCGCGCACATCGGGCCGACGGTGTGCGACGAGCTGGGGCCCACACCGATGGTGAACATGTCGAGAACACTGAACATGACTGACGAATCCCTTCACACTGTTATGCACGCTTTCACGGCTGATACCATCGCGATATCATATCCTCCGCCACGCACATGCGCACGGCCGGGCCGTCGCCATCTCCGCTGCCCCGTCGAACCGCCGAATCAGGTCAGCTCGACGACAGCGTTCCGCAATGGCTGGTCTCACGCCAGATGCGACCACGTCATCGCCAGGACGACGCCGCCGAACACGGCGAGCGCGATGACGGCTGCGGCCGTGACGGCGATCCTGCCCTTGGACTTCATGACGCGCGGCATGGCGGCGGTTCCCAGGAAGAACGCGGCGAGGCCCACCACGGCGCAGTTGATGCCGATCATCAGCGAGTCGCCCTGCGAAAGGGTGGCCAGACCGGCTCGGGTGATGATCGAGTTCATCGTCGCCGGATACACGCAATACCCCCAGATGCCGAACCCGACGCATCCGATCACGGCATATATCAGCGGCATCAGCGCATCGCGGCGTTTCAGCCGCGCGGCGAACGAATCAGCCGCCCACAGCAGCACGAATCCGACCGTATACACGAATGCGACGGCGAACAGGCAGGCGACGAGGAACCACGGCATCAGGGCGAACGCGCCTCCCACGGCGCTCACCATCACCGGCGCGCTGACCAGCTCGCACACGCACATGACAAAGGCGATGGAGACCGCCTGCACCAGCATCGTCGGCAACCCGGTCTCGGGCTCGCGCGTCACGTTCGTCCAGTTCGCCATCTTGCACCTTTCGTCAGTGTCGGGCCGCAAACCCAGCTGTATGTAAAGCAGCCATCCCAGAATGTTGCGATAAGGTGCCCCCGGTGGGACTCGAACCCACAAGCCAAAAGCGACGGATTTTAAGTCCGCTGCGTCTACCGATTCCGCCACGGGGGCTGTGCCGGCAAATATGCCGGCAGAACCATTATGTCATGCTTGTTCAGCGTTCTGCAAGCAACCGCCGTCCGCAGTCGAGCACGATGCCGTCGAGCAGGCCATGTTCGCTGGCCACATACGAGTCGATGACTCCACCATGATCGGCCGCGGCCGCCTGGGCCACCTTCGCGAGCACACGGTTCCATACGACGGCACCGCCGCCCACCACGTCGATACGTCCCGGATGGATGGTCTTGTAGGCGCGGCGCTGCTCACGCGTCATGCGCAGAAACCTGTCGTCCACGGCGTAGGCGTCGTCCACGGGAATGCGCACGCCGTCCACGCGTCGGTGATCGTATTCCTTGAGCCCCAGAGCCAGCGCGCTCATCGTGGTCACCGTGCCGGACACGCCGATGATCGTGCGGGTGCGTCCCGCCGGCACCGTGCGGAACGCCTCGTCGATGTGCTCGTCGATGTCCGCGATCGCTTCGGCGATTTCGGTTTCGCTAGGAGGATCGTGGCGCAGGTGGCGCTCGGTCATGCGCACGGATCCAATGTCCATCGAGAACGCGGCCTGTACCTGCGTGGAGGGCGCGTCGATGCCGTCGCCGCCCAGCACAAGTTCTGTGGAGCCGCCGCCCAGGTCCACCACCAGATACGGGGGTTCGAGCTCGCCGCGGCTCACGACGCTGGTCGCCCCGAGGAAGCTCAGATCGGCCTCCTCCGTTCCCGGGATGACTTCGGGGCGCACGCCGAGTATCTGCTCGATGCCATCCTCGAATGTGTCGCGGTTGACGGCATCGCGGGTCGCCGATGTGGCTACGAATCGGATCGCGTCCACCGGGTGCTGGGCAAGGACCCCGGCGAATTCCGCGGCGGCCGTGTACGCCCGGTCAAGCGCGTCCTGAGCGAACCGGTGCGTCTTGTCCACGTCTTGCCCCAAGCGAATCACGCGCAGGATCCTCGGCACGATCTCGTGCATGCCCTGATCGTCCACACGCGCAATCTTCAGCCGGATCGAGTTCGTGCCGCAGTCGATGCCCGCAACGGTAACGGATTTCATCTCTATCTCCTTTGTTTCCCGCTGTCTCGCCGGCCGGGCGACCGCGATCATCGGGGGCGTTCGCCCGGCATGATCGTCTCGCTCGGCGCAATCATTGCGTTCAGCGGCCGTTTCCAGTCTTTTGGCCGTTCGGTTTTTCATCTGTCCGCTCAGTCGTCGAGCGAACCGCACCGGCAGACGGATGGACTGAACTCCTCCGTCACCGCCTCCAGCACACGATCGCCGATGGGGTTGACGCCCTCCCCCATGACCAGGGTCTGCGCCAGCAGCGCATGCAGGCATTTCACGCGTTCGGGCATGCCCCCCGCGCTGACGTTGGCGATGCGGCTTTCGTCATCGCC
>OBWO01000939.1_pt1 | contig 12494 bp, 8 predicted proteins | sample 1476401 | NCBI WGS metagenome assembly OBWO01 (sample SAMEA2580091, study PRJEB22360) | human gut metagenome | biome: human gut; feature: human-associated habitat; material: faeces | place: Denmark | collected 2008/2010 | reverse complement strand
GCGAGCAGCCGTTCGGCATCCGCTTCTGCGCGCTGCGCTACTTCAACGTGGCCGGATGCGGTCCGGTGGAGCTGGAGGACCCCGCGATCCTCAATCTCATCCCGATGCTGTTCGACCGCCTGAAGAAGGGCAAGGCGCCGGCCATCTTCGGCGACGACTACCCGACCCCGGACGGCACCTGCGTGCGCGACTACATTCACGTCTCCGACCTGGCCGACGCTCACATCGCCGCGCTGAAGTACCTTGACCGCGACGAGCGCAAGTACGACGCCTTCAATGTGGGTACCGGCGAGGGCACCTCCGTGCGCCAGATCGTCGACGAGGTCAAGAAGGTCACGGGCCTGCCGTTCACCGAGGCCGTGATGGCCCGTCGCGCAGGCGACCCGCCACACCTGATCGGCTCTCCGAAGCGCATCAACGAGGAGCTGGGCTGGCACGCCAAGTACGACGTGGAGGACATCGTCAAGTCCGCGTGGGATGCGTGGCAGGCCAACCCCGAGCACCACATCGACGTCGCCACCTGGAAGCAGGTCGGCTGAACGGGTGGCCGGGTGACTGGGTGGCCGGTCGGGCTGCTGGGCGTTGACGGTCGGCTTATGGCCGGACGTACCGCCGTCTGAATGATGACTCGACCGAATACGGGGCCGGTTCGCGTCGCTTCGTCTGCGGATGGGGCGGTGCGGTCGGCCCTGGTCTGTCCGATCGTATTGCGCCGGTTCGGGGATGGCGCTGTGATGCCTTGGCGTTGAGATGAAAGCGTTGACAGGATATACTGGGCGTAGCGCCGGGCGGTGAGCGGCGGCGGGAACGATAGCGACCGAAGGAGTCCTGAGATGTCATCGAATACGCCAAGTGCCATGCCGACTGACGGTAATGACGGGCAGGTGCCGACGCAGGCCGGGTATGAGCAGGCGGGCGATGGTTCGTGGGCTCCGGGTGCCGGTGCCGCGGATGGTCAGGTGCCGCCGTATGGTCAGGGTGAGTATGGTCAGACCGGATATGGCCGGCCGGATTATGGTCAGGCCGGGTACTCGGGCCAGCCAGGGTATGGCCAGCCTCAGCACAGCCAGACCGGCAGCTATGGAGCACCGGGGTATGGCGCCCAGCAGCCACAGTACGGGGCTCCCTATGGCGCTGCGCAATATCCTCCGTATCCTCCGTATGGCGCGAACCCCTATGGCGTGCCGGCGTACTATGCGCCGAACGATCGATGGAACACGATGTCGATTGTCGGGTTCGTCCTGTCGTTCGTGTTCTGCCCGGCCGGACTGATTCTCTCGATCATCGCCCTGCGGCAGATCAACCGCACGCAGGAGCGCGGCAAGGCGTTCGCCATAGCGGGCATCGTCATCAGTGCGATTGCCATCGTGATCGTTATCATCACCATCATTTTTGCGATCGCGGTGGGGGTATACATGGTGAATCATCCGGAAACCTGGAACGGGTCGTACTGCATCAACGGCGATTGTGTCTACAAGGATTACGGCGACTCCGCCTTCACCAGTCTTGCGATCATGCCGTTGGCGGCGCTGATAGGGTAGGTGCGGGAAGTGCTGGAAATACTGGGATTCAGGTTCATCCTCGGTGGTGTTCGGGCCTGCCTGGGAGGCTCTGCGGGCGCTGCGACACGCCGAAGTTGCATATCGCCCAGAACTCTGTAATATATCTATTCGTTGCTTGCAAACAAGCATATGGCCCCGTAGCTCAGTTGGTTAGAGCGCCGCCCTGTCACGGCGGAGGTCACCGGTTCAAGTCCGGCCGGGGTCGCTGGAATGGTTATGAAGCCCGGTTTTGTCCGGGCTTTCGACTGTTCACTGGCTCTGTAGCTCAGTTGGTAGAGCGAGCGACTGAAAATCGCTAGGTCAGCGGATCGATGCCGCTCGGAGCCACCACGGAAAACCCGTCACCCTTTGGAAACATTGGGATGGCGGGTTTCTTGCATCTGGTCGAGAAGTCGGGCGGGTCATGGGTCTTACCTGATTGCGTGAGCTAGGGCCAGCATGCGTCTCGGTCCTGCATGCCCCCAGCGCCCTCCCTCCTCCCGGTCTCTTTTTTCCCCACTCTTCCCGAAATTACGGGTTGAAATCGCCGCAATCCGTGATTCCCCGTGCCAAATCGCCGTTTTTGGACCTTAAAACGGCGATTTGGCACGGGGAATTGCCCAGAACGGCGATTTCAACCCGTAATTTGCACCCGGTGCTGGTTGGAGGCGTTACCCGCGCTAGAGTAAACCCGTGAGCATGATTGAAGAAGGCAAGAGCAAGCGTGGCGCGGGCGGAAATGTCAGACGGCGCCGTTGGGCACGTTGATCGCCGGGCTGATTTCGCCGCGTGTCGGCTCGCTGCTGTTCGCCGCATGGCTTGCATTGCTGGCCGTACGCGGCGCATGGACCGCCATCAAGGTGACGAGTGCCGTGCATCATTCCTGAGCGGAGCGCAGCCGGGCGTCTGATTGATGCGCAGGCATGAAATCGCCTCTTTGCATCGTCCCCAGCATGAGCATTCTGGCCACGTCATCCGTGTATGGTCGCATCCGCGCCGCGCCAAACGGATTTTGGCCGGATGGGGGTGTCGTCCGAGTGTCTAGTCCGAGCGAAGTCCCGTTTCAGCCCGTGCGGATGGGACTTTGGCGGGATGAATGAGGGCGGCGGGATGCGGGGCAGCTCATAATGTGGTACGGCATGTACTGCTTTGTGGGACTTGCGATGAAGAAACTTACGCGGTGACAAATGGGATTTTTCGTAGGGGTAAGGCCGCGGGGGCGATTGTATGCTACAGCGCTATACCGCAACTGTTCTCTGCTGTGTTTGCGTTACCTTCCCAGCATGTTTCCAGTTTTCGAGGTACGATAGGAATCGTCATAGCAGATACGCCGAGCGCAACGCCCGCGCGTCATTCAAAGGAGAGCCAGCATGGTATATCGCATGATCTTCAATCAGACCGCGTATTTTGGCCGTGGAGCCATCAAGGAGATTCCGGCGGTCGCGAAGTCCCATGGCTTCACCAAGGCGTTCATCGTAACCGATCCGATCCTGCTGAAGACCGGAACTGTCAAGAAGGTCACCGATGTGCTGGACGAGGCCGGCCTGCCGTATGAGGTGTTCGACAACGTCAAGCCGAACCCGCCGGTCGAATGCATCCAGGACGGCGTCAAGAAGTTCGCCGAATCCGGCGCCGACTTCCTGATCGGCCTGGGCGGCGGCTCCCCGCAGGATACCTGCAAGGGTATCGGCATCATCACCGCCAACCCGGAGTTCGCCGACGTACTGTCCCTTGAGGGCGTGGCCGACACCAAGAACCCATCCGTTCCGATCTTCGGCGTGCCCACCACCGCCGGCACCGCCTCTGAGACCACCATCAACTACGTGGTCACCGATACCGCCAACAAGCGCAAGTTCGTGGCTGTCGACCCCCACGACATCCCGATCGTCGCATTCGTCGACCCCGACCTGACCGACACGATGCCGCGCGGCCTGAAGGTCGCCACCGGCCTGGACGCCCTGACCCACGCCATCGAGGGCTACATCACCCCGGGCGCATGGAGCCTGTCTGACTGCCTGAGCATGCAGACCATCCGCATGATTGCCAAGAACCTGGCCAAGTCCGCCGACGGCGACGTGCCGGCCGGCGAGCAGATGGCCTACGCCTCCTACATCACCGGCATGGCCTACTCCAACGTCGGCCTGGGTCTCGTGCACGGCATGGCCCACCCGCTGGGCGGCCGTCTCGGCGTGGCCCACGGCGTGGCCAACGGCATCCTGCTGGCCCCGGTCATGGAATACAACAAGGACTTCACCGGCGAAAAGTACCGTGACATCGCCGACGCGTTCGGTATCGAGGACGCCTACACCGGCGACCTTGAGAAGGTGCGCGAGGAGGCCGTGCAGGCCGTCCACCAGCTGACCGTGGATCTCAAGAACCCGACCACGATTTCCGAGGTGGGTGCCACCGAGGCCGACTTGGCACCGCTCGCCCACGACGCCTTCAACGACGTGTGCACGCCGGGCAACCCGCGCAAGGCCACCGAAGAGGACATCCTGAAGATCTACACCTCGCTGATGTGATAGAGCGACACGGGACCGGTCCGCGGCGGCGCGTCCATCCGCCGGCCGGCCCCGTGAGCGGGAGAAAGCCGCGATAATCCGCAACGGATGCGGCTAACAGATGATGGTGGGGTTCCGGCACATACCGTGTCGGAACCCCACCATCATCTGTTAGCTGGCGTCAGCCGACGTCATTCGACGGCGTCCACCTGCTCGGGATTGTCGAAATGGCTCTTGACGAGCTTGATCTGCTCGTCGAACCAGATCTTTTCGGCCGGGTTGATGTCCTTCGCGGCCAGATGCTGCTGATAAATCGGGTACAGCATGTGCAGCCACGGGTAGAGCGCATACAGGCGCCGCTCGGTGTGGTGCTCGCGCCAATGATCGGGATGTGCGGCGAATGTGTTCTTGAACCGCTGCATGTACCGGTGGAACGACGCGAAGGACGTGTCCATGCGCCGTGCGGAGATGCCGCAGATCATGCACTGCGAGTACACCGTCTTGAAACCATGGTTGAGCAGATGCAGCGACACGTCGATGTCCTCGTGCATCACGTCCTCCGGGTCGCGGCAGACCTCGCCCGAGATGGCGTGCCATGCTGAGGCGCGAATCGCCATGTTCGAACCGAACAGCAGCACCTGATCGTTGTCCGCCCGGTACGTGTGCCGGCGGATGTGGTCGTCGCCGGCGAGCCCGGCACCCTTCGCGGGCATGTCGTAATACACCACCGGTCCGGTCGCGCCCATGGCGTCCGGATCCTCGGTGAAGATGCCGGACACGACCTCCACCCAGTCGGGTTTGAGCATGCAGTCGGCGTCGATGCGTCCCAGCACGTCGCCGGTTGCGGCGTTCAGACCGAAGTTGCGGGTCGGGATCAGTCCTTGATCCTCGTTCTGCTGCAGCAGGATGACCGGAGCTTCGGGATGGTCGCGCTGGAACCGTTCGACGATGTCGCAGGTGCGGTCCGTGGAACGGTTGTTGACGACGATCACTTCATGTGGTGCGACGGTCTGGCGCGTGGCGTTCATCAGGCAGTCGGCGATGCGCTCCTCCTCATTCCACGCGGGGATGATAATCGAAACGTTGAGCATACTTACAGGATAAGCACCTGTGCGTACACTCCCGCTGGCTACAATAGGGTCTCATGAGTGAAACGGATGATCAGAAACTGGATTTGGCGTCGGTGTTCCCCGCCAAAGGGGATTCGCGTCGACCGCCGGATTGGTGGGGGCGCGCGCTGTTGTACACGGTCATCGCGGTGTTCGCCGCGATTTTCGTGTGGACATCGTGGGGCAAGATATCGACCATCGTGCTGGATGTCGTCATCTCGATATTCATCGCGCTGGCGGTCGAGCCGCTGGTGGTCTCGATGGTGCGACACGGCTGGAAGCGTGGCCTCGCGTCGGCGGTGAGCCTGATCGGCCTCGCCGTGATCGTCATGGCTTTGCTCACGCTGTTCGGCAACATGTTCGTGCAGCAGCTGATCTCCATGGTGAAGGGGCTTCCGTCGATATACACGGAGATCGTGGACGCGGTGAAGCAGTACACGTCGTTCGACATGCCGAAGATAGAGAACCTCGGCATGGAGATATTCAAGAACGTGCAGACGTCGTGGATCACCGATTTCGCCGGTCAGGCGTTGACCACCACGATGGGCGTGTTCAGCTTCCTGTTGAATCTGCTGACCGTTTTGATGGTGACGTACTATATTTCGGCCGCGGGCCCGAAGATGCGCCGCAGCCTGTGCCAGTGGCTCGGACCGAACACGCAGCGCCGTTTCCTGCTCGGCTGGACGGTGGTGCAGGAGCAGATTTCCGGCTTCCTGTTCTCCCGCTCCATCCTGGCCGCCATCAACGCCACCTGCACGGCCGTTTTCCTGGAGATTATCCACGTGCCATATTGGCTGCCGCTGGCGTTGTTCTGCGGCATCGTGTCGCAGTTCGTGCCGACGGTCGGCACGTATATCGGCGGCGCGCTGCCGGTGCTGTTCGCCTGGGGGTCGAATGGCCTGTGGTACGGGGTCGGTGTGCTGGTGTTCATCATCGTGTACCAGCAGATCGAGAACCTGATTCTCTCGCCGAAGGTCTCGCAGCGCACGATGGACCTCAACCCATGCGTCGCGTTCCTCGCCGTACTGGTGATGGGCGCGTTGTTCGGCGCTCTGGGCGCGTTCCTCGCACTGCCGGTCACGGCGAGCATGCAGGCCATCTTCAAGGTGTACACGAAGCGCTATGCGCTGGTGGAGTCGCCGCTGATGAGCGATCCGATGCCGGGGAAGAAGTCCAAGGTCGTGGAGGGCGCCGAGGCGTTCAGTGAGCGCGTGATCAAGCCGATGAGCGACCATATGCCGCGCGCCGCCAAAGGATCGAGCGCCCATGTGCCGATCAGCGACGAGCTACGTGCGCTGCGCGACCAGATATATGACCTTGACGAGGCCAACGAGACCGAGGATTCCGAAACGATTGCCATACCGAAGGACGTGCTGTCGCGCAGCGTGCGCGAGGGGGCGAAGTCGGGCAACGCCGTGAAATTGCGCGGAGTCGGTGACGGTACCGCACAGGCGCATGGCGATGATGGTAGCAGCGACGGCTCTGCAGAGCCCGGCGCCGCGAAGACCTCCTCCGATAGACCGTCCGACAGCGAATCATCCGGCACTGCCGCGAAGCCGGCAGCCGACCGTCCCGCAAAGACCGCCCGCCCACGCCGTGGTGACGGGTCTACCGACAATCCGCGAAGCAGGTGGCGCTGATGGCATTGCTGACCGTAATCGACGTGCTTATGATGGTGGTGGGCGGCGTCGGCATCATCTACCAGGCCATCTGCGTCATCATGTCTCTGTTCTCCAAGCCGGTGCACTTCCCGGACGCGCCGATGGACAAGCGCTACGCCGTGTTGATCTCCGCGCGCAACGAGGAGAACGTCATCGGCAACCTCATCGACTCGCTGCACAACCAGACCTATCCGAGCAAGCTGATCGATATCTGGCTGGTGGCCGACAACTGTACCGATCGCACCGCCGAAGTCGTCCGCGAGATGGGATGCCATGTCGTCGAACGCCACGACACGGAGCTGATCGGCAAGGGATACGCGCTGTCGTACCTGCTGAGCACCATGATTGACTCGGGTGTGGCCGACGACTACGATGCCTATTTCGTGTTCGACGCCGACAACCGGCTCGACCGTCATTACGTCGAGGAGATGAACAAGGCCTTCCAGTCCGGTTTCCGCATCCTGACCAGCTACCGCAATTCGGTCAACCTGGCCGACAACTGGGTGTCGTCCGGTTCGGCCCTGTGGTTCATCCGCGAGTCGCGATTCCTGAACAATTCGCGCATGATCCTCGGCTCCAGCTGCCATGTGGGCGGCACCGGATTCATGTTTTCTCGCGAGGTGATGCGGCGCAACAGGGGATGGAAATTCCATCTGCTGACCGAGGATCTGGAATTCACGATGGACTCCATCCTGCACGGCGACCGCATCGGATACTGCGGCACCGCCATGCTGTACGACGAGCAGCCGGTCACGTTCCAGCAGAGCTGGCGTCAGCGACTGCGCTGGAGCAAGGGATTCCTGCAGGTGTTCCGGTATTACGGCATGGCGCTGATCAAGCGGGCCGTGCGTGAGCGTGATTTCTCATCCGTCGATTTCACCCTGCTGCTATGCCCGTTCACGGTGCTGGGCGTCATCCGCATCGTACTGGGACTGCTGTTCGTGGCGTTCGGATTCGTGACGTGGCAGAGCCAGCTCAGTGCGATTGCGGGATGGGCCTTTGACATCGTGCTGGCGGTCGTGACGATGATGGCGCTGGCCGCATTGACGATCGTCGCGGAACGCGACCACATCGGCGCCACCAACAAGGAGCTGTTCGCCTATGTGCTGAGTTTCCCCATCTACATGCTCAGTTACATGCCGATTTCGTTCCAGGCCATCTTCTCCAAGGCTCAGTGGAAGCCAATCGTGCATAAGGGCTGAGCGGGTTTGGGCCGTGCTTCGACCGGCGTTCGGCAGCGATGTCTGACTCCGCCGGCCGGGCCGATGCTGGCTGCCGCCGGCCCGTCATCGATCTGCGGGATGATTGGTCTATACAGCTGCATGGTCTATGCTTGAGTCATGAGTATAGACAATCAGCCGCAGATTGGCGGTTTTCCCGCGCGTACGGCATCGTCATCCGTCCCCTCCCGTCCCGCGGTTGCGACACTGCCGCCGCCCGACCCGCGCGCGGCGGTCTCCATTCGCGGCCTGTACAAGCGCTTCGACCGCAAGATTGCGGTCAACGGACTGTCCCTCGACATCCCGGTCGGCTCGTTTTTCGGCCTCGTCGGCCCGAACGGCGCGGGCAAGACGACCACGCTCAACATGGTGACCGGCCTGCTGGTCCCCGACGCCGGTACCGCGATGATCCTCGGGCAGGACGTGTGGCAGGACGTCAACGCCGCCAAACGTGAGATCGGCGTCATGCCGCAGCCCGACCAGATATTCGACCGGCTCACCGGAATGCAGCTGCTGATCTATTCGGGCATGCTGCGCGGCATGAAGCGCGATGTGGCGCACAGTCGCGCCGGCGACCTGCTGAACGCCTTCGATCTGGTTTCCGCCGCGGACACGATGGTGTCCGATTATTCCGCGGGCATGACCAAGAAGATCTGCCTGGCGTCCGCGATGATTCACAGCCCGCGCATCCTGGTGCTTGATGAGCCGTTCGAGTCGGTCGACCCGGTGTCCAGCGCGAACCTCAAGGACATCCTCGCCGAGTACGCGTCCACCGGCGGCACGGTCATCATCTCCTCGCACGTGATGTCGCTGGTGGAGAAGATGTGCACGCACGTCGCCGTCATCAACGCCGGGCAGGTCCGCGCGGCGGGCACGATAGAGCAGGTGTCGGCCGGCGAGGACCTTGAGGAGCGGTTCCTACAGCTGGTCGGCGGCCGGCATGCCGCGGCCAAGCTGTCGTGGCTCGACGGCGGATACGCGGCGAACGGCGTCGCCCCTGCCGACTCGTCTGCGCCCACCGCCCCGTTCCCATCGCCCGAGGAGTCATGATGGAAGTCGCTTTGACCATGGTGCGTCTGCGCTGGGCGCTCACCCTTGCCACCCTGCGCAAGTCGACGTGGCAGACCATCGGCTATGTGCTCGGCATCGTATTCGGCATCGGCGCCCTTGTGGGAGTCGGCGCTCTCGCGTGGTTCCTCGGCGGCCCCGTATTCGATATGGCGGGTCATCACATCCCTGCGGGGTGGATGTACGGGGTGCTGCACGTCGCGGTGATGTACGGGTCGACGTTCGCCGGCTTCATCATCCTGTTCATTCAGTTGATGCTCGTCGGCGACGGCTCGACCATGGCTCCGCACCGGTTCGCGCTGTACGGCATTCCCGACCGGAAACTGCAGCTCGGCATGCTGCTCGGCGGCCTGAGCGGTCTGCCTGCGATCTGTGGCACGCTGGCGCTGATGCTGTGGTCCCTCGCATACCGGTGGATGAGTGTGGGCATGGTCGTCATGCAGCTCATCGCCGCCCCGCTGGCCATCATCACGATGATGTCGCTGGCCAAGCTGGTCATTTCGGCATCGACGACGCTGGTGCGCTCGAAACGTGGCAAGAACGCGTTCTACCTCATCGCGATGATCGTGTTCATTGTGCTGTGCCAGCTGCCGAACATCATCGACAACCCCGCCGATTCCGGCAGTCTGTATGATTTTCCGTCATTGACGGATCTGAGCGTGGCCGACGCTCTGAGCTGGACCCCGTTCGGAGCCGCGTTCCAGTTGCCGTACGACCTATTGACCGGTAACCCGCTCCTGTTCGTGGCGCGTCTGGCGATCCTGGCCGTCACGTGGGTGGTGTGCTTCGTCGGCTGTGTCTGGTGCCTGCGTCATGACCGCGTGACCGCGGGTGCGCCCGAGCGTGCCGCGAAGGTCCGCGGCATCGGCGCGTTCGGCTGGATGCCGGACAGCACGTCCGGCGCGATGTCCGCCCGTCTGCTGACGTATCTGCGCCGCGACCCGCGTCAGATCCTGCTGTTCGTGATGCCCGTCCTGTTCGTGGCGTTGTTCGCGCTCCAGTCGCGTGGCATCACGATCGTGATCTGGCAGGGTCTGATCTGGGGCGGATGGATGATGCAGATGACCGAGGGCAACGGCCTGGCATACGACGGCCGCGGTTTCACGATGGAGGTGCTGGCCGGCGTGCGCGGCTGGGACGACCGTCGGTCCCGCATGCGGGTGTTCGCGTCCATCAACGTGATATATATGGTGGTGCTCGGTCTGGCCTGCTTCGTGTTGACCGGCGATTGGCGCACGGCTGACGGCCTGCTCCTGGGCGTGACGTTCATCTGTCTGGCGTTGGGTGTCTCGTTCAGCAGCATCGGCGTCGCGGAGATCACCAACTGCTCGCTGATGTATCCGGTGCCGTCGATGGACAAGCCGTTCTCCACACCGCAGGGCCGTGCCGTCGCCCAGGGATTGTTCCCGTTCGTGCAGCTTTTCGGCTGTCTGATTCCGATGCTGCCGACGATTCTCGTCGCGATCGTGCTCGTTGTGGCCGATATGGGCGGTTGGCTATGGGTCATGGCGCCGGTCGGTCTCGCCAATGGCGTGGCGGCCATGGTCATCGGTTCATGGCTTGGCGGTAAGCTGTTGGATGCGCGCGCGATCCGTGTCGTCCAGACGTTGGATTCGTTCGCGTCGCTGCAGCGCTGAGCCGGTTCGGGCGGCGCCCTTGCGGCGATGATGTAACGTCTGTCTAAGGAGTTCGCTCGTGGCATCAAAGGCTGCGGCCCGACATCATATGATTCGGCATCTGCCGATGACGCGGCGTACCGTCACCGTCGCGGTGTCCGCCGTCGTCGCCGTTGCGGTGATGGCGGGGTATTTCGTGGCTGACATCTATGACGTGGCACCCGGCATCCTGACGTTGCGGGGAGTGGACAGCGTCGCGATTCCCGACCCGCAGGACGCGCTCACGGGCGGCACGGTCGCCGCCGGCGTCGACGCGTCCATGCCCGTCGACGCCCAGGCCGCGAAGACCATCCTCGACGAGTTCTCCGCCAGCGAGGGCGTGGGCAAATCCTTCTCGCTGGCCATCGCGGACGGCAAGGGCAACATCGTAGCCGAGCATGACGCCATGATTCCCCGCCAGCCCGCATCGACCCTGAAGACACTGACCGCGTTCGCGGCGGCGACCACGCTGGACATGGGCTCCACGCTCGACACCAAGACCTATCTCATCCAGGGCGACGACAACCGCAAGACCGTGGTGCTGCAGGGTGAGGGCGACATGCTGCTGTCGGACGGGGAGAGCGATCCCTCGCACATCAACGGCCGTGCCGGGCTGGGCACGCTGGCGCAGCGCACCGCCGAGGCGTTGAAGCAGCGCGGCATCACGCAGGTCGACCTGCTGTACGACGATTCGCTGTTCGGGCAGGATCGTACGCCGGCTGGCGTCACGGAAAACAACGCGGAGCACCGGTACTATACGGCGATCTCCACGATGGCCGTCGACGGCGGACGCACCTGGACCGACATGGTCAAGCCGGCCAATCCCGACGATTCCAGCCGTCCGACAGCCGGGGCAACGCCGGCCAACCCCCGCCTTTCCCAGCCAATACCCGGTGCTGTCCCAACAGCCTGCGCTGGACGCGGCGACGACCTTCGCGAAGCGGCTCGCCGACAACGGCATCACCGTGACGTCCGGGCCGACCGCGGGCGCGGCACCAAGCGGCACTTCAGCGCTGGCCTCGGTCAGCTCGGCGCCGCTTAACGAGGTCATGGCGTTCATGCTGAGGCATTCCGACAATACGCTAGCCCAGCTATTCGGCCGTCTGACGGCGCTCAAGCGTCAGGCCGGCAACAGCATCAAGACCGACACACAGGCCGTAGGCGACACGCTCGCCGAGCGGGGCATCGACACGTCCGGCCTGCAGATGGCCGACTGTTCCGGTCTGACGCCAGGATCGAAGGTCAGCGTGACCACGCTGATCGAGGTACAGGAGCGCAATCTCACCGCCGGCATCGCCACCGCGGCGGCGGAGGGACTGTCCATCCCCGGCCTGGTCGGCACGGCGAGGAACCGTATCGTCACCGGCCCGGACAACGGCCTGTTCCGCGTGAAGACCGGCAGCCTCGACGCCGTGACCTCGCTCGCCGGCAACGTGTCCCGCGTCAAGGGCGGCGTGCTGTCGTTCGCCGTGATCGTCAACGACCCGGAGAACCAGTGGTCGGCCATCGAGGCGATCAACGTGATGGCCGCCAAACTGGCCAAGCTGTAAAGGTTTCGACCCATGCCATATACCGCTGTGATGCGTGCCGCGATCGGCCGGATGCGATCCATGCTGGTCGATCTGGGGCTACCCAGGCAGGATCCGCGCTTCGCCGAGCACGGCGACCATACCCCCGCGCCCGATGCCCCGCTGGTGCTGGTGGCCTGCTCGGGCGGTCGCGATTCGATGGCGTTGGCG
>OBWO01000929.1_pt1 | contig 12633 bp, 10 predicted proteins | sample 1476401 | NCBI WGS metagenome assembly OBWO01 (sample SAMEA2580091, study PRJEB22360) | human gut metagenome | biome: human gut; feature: human-associated habitat; material: faeces | place: Denmark | collected 2008/2010 | reverse complement strand
GCCAGTCTGTTTCCCGCCGCGGTGTTTGACCTCAACAGGCAACTTGGCTATATAATCACATATTTTCCAAGTACGCAAATCGACCTCTACGTGAACCTTGTTTTACCGCGGAATTCTGCGGTTTTATCGGCGTGTCTCACAACGTGGTTTCAGGGTCCGCTTCGGCCCTGCAAACAGCCCCGACCAAGGCTGCACCCCGGACCAAGGCTGCGCCCCGCACTTCACCCAATCATTTTTTCTTATATGGTGCTCTAGAACCTTGCAATGGCGCGGTTTTCGAGCGATGTCGCCTGTTTGCGCGGCACGGCGCATGCTGGCATGCTGGGCGCATGGCTTCTGATCTTGTACATCACGGACAATCATTCGACGACCAGCTGCTCGGATTCGGCACGCTGGCCATTCACCTCGGCAACGGGGTCGACGCCGAAACCGGCGCGATCCGTCGCCCCATCACGCTGGCGAACGCCTACGCGCTGCCCTACGACCCCTCGGACATCAACTGGTCCAGTTCGGACGTGAACCTCTACACGCGCAACGGGCATCCGAACCAGCGCTATCTGGAAGAAAAGCTGGCCCGTCTTGAAGGTGCCGAGGATGCGGTGGTGCTCGCTTCCGGCGTGGCCGCGCTGGCCGCCACGTTCACCACGTTCCTCAACCGAGGCGACCACGCGATCTTCTCCGACACCACCTATATCGCCGCCTACCGCCTGTTGAACCAGATTCTGCCGGAGAAGTACGGCATCGAAACCTCCATCCTGGATACCTCCGATCCCGAGAACGTACGCGCGGCGCTTCGCCCCAACACCAAGCTGGTGCATATCGAGACACCGGCGAACCCGACGCTCAAGGTCTCGGACATCGCCACCATCGCCAAACTGGCCCACGAAGCGAACCCGGACATTCTGGTTTCGGTGGACAACACCTTCAACACGCCGTACAACGTGCGCCCGCTCGATCTCGGCGCGGATATCGTCATCGAATCGCTCACCAAATACATCAACGGCCATGGCGACGCGCTGGGCGGCTCGATCGCCACCACCAAGGCGCGCACGGACCAGATCCGCTTCACCGCGCAGGTGAACTTCGGCGGCATCATCTCGCCGTTCAATGCCTGGCTGATCAATCGCGGCTCGGTGACGCTGCCACTGCGCATCCGCCAGCACAACGCCTTGGCCTTGGCGATTGCCAAGCATCTCGAATCGCTGGATGTGGTGCGTTTCGTGGCGTACCCCGGTCTGGAATCGCACCTGCACCACAAGGTGGCGGCCAGCCAGCTGGCCCGCCCGGACTCCGGGTTCGGCGGCGTGCTGTCGTTTGGCCTCGACACCGACCACGACGGGCACACCCGATTCGTTTCCAAGCTCAATGTGATTACGTCTGCCGTCTCGCTCGGCCATGACCAATCGCTGATCGTGTTCCTCGGTGAGGATGACGAGCGCCAGTACCTGTACCCGCCTGAGTTCCACCGCGGCTTCTTCCGTCTGGCCGTGGGTCTGGAGGATACGGACGATTTGATTCGCGACATCGATCACGCGCTGGTGGAGGCCGGATTCGAGGTGTGAGACCGCACCGCGCGCATGATTTCGGCCTCTTCCGCCCTGCTGCCGCCGTCAGTGAGTCACAAGATGGCTCGGTGACGACGATGGCAGGGCTTTTTACGTCGGCACAGGGACAATACCTGGCGGTCTGCCGACGATGACGGCACTTATCGTCGGCAGACCGCCAGTTTTTGGACCGTCGCCGACACAAAACGCCGATTTGCCGTCGGCAATGGTCCAAAAACTGGCCCTATAACGACGCCAACGCGGCTCAGCATCGGCGCATCGCCATTCCGTGGCCCACTGCCGACGCTGGCCTCATGCCACGGCACTCAGCGTCGGTAGAGAGACAACCATTGGCACAGCGACGACACCACGAACCTGCGACACGGAAAAAAACAACATACCGTCGACCTACTGCCGTCTTGTGCAAAATGTCTTAAGCCGCTCGGCCAAGTCGCCAACTGAGCCTCTTCCATAGGGACCCCAATCCGTTACCCAGTGTAGATGCGGTGCAACGCCGAACTCAACTACGTTGCGCGCATGCACCTTTATGCATAGCAGGCATGGCTGGGCGTTTGGTGGGAGCAGCTTTCGGCTCCCCTCTCTGAGGGGGAGCCCCTTTCCGCCTAGCAAGAGAAAACCCCGACTATCCGCGGGAACAGTCGGGGTTGTTGAAGTTCGCTAGGCGACTAATCAGCCGAGGATGGCGAGAATGTCGCGGGCGCCGACGATGAGGTAGTCCTCACCCTCGTAGTGGACTTCGGTGCCGCCGTACTTGGAGTACAGCACCTTGTCGCCGACCTTGACATCCATCGGGATGCGCTCGCCCTTGTCGTCACGACGGCCCGGGCCAACGGCCAGGACTTCACCCTGCTGAGGCTTCTCCTTGGCATTGTCCGGAATGTACAGACCGGAAGCGGTCTGGGTCTGGGCCTCGGCCTGCTTGACGATGATCTTGTCTTCCAACGGTGTGAGCTTAATCGACACTGTGGGTCACCTCGTATCTACTCGTAGTTCTAATGCCGCGCCAGAACACCTCAAGAGGCTGACGATCACTTGCGTTGTCCCTTTGCGCTAGGACACATCGTAGCGCGATTATTAGCACTCTGCCAACTCGAGTGCTAACGCTGTGAGAGAAAATCGTCGAATCGCAACGCTCAGTTGCCGCGGCGGGCAAGAATGGAGTCCAGGCCTGCGCCCAACGAATCGGTGGTCGCCGCTGGCGCTTCGACGTCGGCACGCTCCTCGGATTCGTGGAATGCGGCTCGCTGGGCGGCGTTTGCAGCCTCGTCATCGGCGTCCGTATCGGCATCATCGCGCTGCTCCGGCTCAGTGTCTACAGCGTTTCCGGCGCTGACAGCCTTGGCGTCGTCCGCGGCCTTGACGGCTCGGGCCTCGTCAATCAACTTTTCCGCCACTGCGGGTTCGACAGGTTCCGCCTTGGACACCTGACGGGTCGACTTGATCTCCAAGCTTTCCGGAGCGTTGTCGGCGTTATGTTCCCCACCCAAAGTGAAGGAGATGAGATCCTGCGAGGTGGACATATCGAAGACGTCCAGTGCTCGGGCAGGGCGTACGCTGACCAGTTCCGACGTGGCATCGGCAGCGGCAGCGGCATCGTCGCGCTCATCGCGCTCGTCACGCACCGTAAGCGATGGTTCAACTCGAGGGGCGACGGACTTGTCCGACTCAATCGACTTGTCTGTGCGAACGGAGGCATCAGGTGTGGCGGAAGATTCGCTGGTTTCGGCAGCGGACTTACGGTCGGCGGATTCATCGACCATAGCAGACGGCTCGGCGGCAGGCTTATCGGCGGCGGACTGTGCAATATCAGACTTCTCAGACTGTTTGGCGTGCTCTTCCGCGGCCTGATATGCGGCGGCGGACTGACGCAACGCCTTGGCCTTGGCCTGCTCAATCTCGGCATCGCGTAACGCGCGGCGAATCTGCCGCTGTTCCATGACCTCGGTGGCAGCATCCTCAATCTGCTCGGCAGGCTTCTCGGCAGGCGCAGTTACGGCCGCAACCGGTTCGGCCTTGTTCACACGCTTGCTGTCCTTGGACTCGGCAGACGGTTTCTTGGACCAGCCCGTACCGCTATGAGCCCGCTCGTAGCGGACCACCTTGCGCTCCCATTGCCGGGCCTGGCGTGAGGCATTGGCTCCCAGCACCAGCACCAGCAGCAACAGCACGAACGGAATAAGAGCAAGCAGCGGACTGAAATGCAGGGGGAACGATACGGCAAACACCAACACGGTTATGGCAAGCAGGCATACGGCGAGAATCTGCCGGCGGCGGATGGCCGCGCGGCGCAGTTCCCGCACATGGGCGATGTGCTCAGATGTCAGCCTCGCTGACGGTGTTGATGCTGGCATTGCTGCCCCTTTCGCCTTATGCGGCTTGATGTCTCCGAATCGTCTGCCGTTCTCTGCATCAACGATATGCAGGGAAGGCGAATAACGATCCTGCCGGTGCTCGTCCACACGTTTCATGCCGTTGGCCGTACGTACGGGCAGCCATACAACGATAATAATCGCCACAATCACCAGCACGACGACAGTGCTCAGTGACTCATAACCCATAGAGTCAAGGATAGGAGACGTGCCGACGAACTGGGGCTTTCCGTCCGGGCGTGTCGGAGCGGAATTCTTCCGGTCGACGCTTATCTGGAACCGGCGGCGGCGAGTCTAGCGGCGAACCCTTGCCCCATATCTTCAGCCAACAGCGCAAACGTTACGTGGTCACGCCACTGGCCATTGACATACATATACCGCTCGCGCAGTCCCTCATGATGGGCTCCGACCTTACGCACCACAGCCAAAGAACGCGCATTATCCGGCAGAATGGCGATTTCCAGCCGATGCAACGCGGGCCCGAATGGGTCTCCGAGCGCCCAATCGGCAAGCATGGCCAGTGCCATTGACGCGAATCCGCGGCCGGCGCACCGTTGATCGACCCAATAACCAACCACGCCGGTACGCATGGCACCATACACGATGGCTCCCAACGAAATCTGGCCGACGATACGCATCTGGTATTCGATGGCGAAGATCACGCCGACGCCATGCTGCTCGTTACGGCGCTGCCGCTGCACCCATTGATTGAATGTGATGGAGCCGCCATGCATCGGGTCACCGGATTCCCAAGGTGCCAGCCAGTCGTTGTTGCGCCAGCGCACTTCGTTCCAGCCGTCCTCATCATCCATGGTCAGGGGGCGCAGGACTATCGGAAAACCGGGATGGGTGAGACGTGGCGGGCGGATCTGGTGGTCCAGCTTGAACGCCTCTTTAATCGACTGGAAAACTGACACGGCCTTTATTGTAGCCATATGAAGGTCTTGCGCCGCTACCGTGGCCACTTTCGTTTTACGATGGAAACACTAGATTGTGCGGTATGAGCGAAGTGGGCAGTGGCATGAATATCGGCAGCGACTACAGCGGCACAGAGAAAACAGAGAAGACGGATAAAGCGACGCTGCGCCACCATATACTGTCTCGGCGCAAGCGCGTTCCAGCGGAAGAACGCGGAGCGGCCGGTGAATTGCTGGTGCGACGGTTCCCAGCACACATGATTCAGGATGGTCCCACAGTGGCGGCATATGTGTCGATGGGTTCGGAAATCGAAACCCGGCCACTGTTGCGATGGCTGCGGGCTCATGGCTGCCACGTGTTGGTGCCAAGGTTGGGGTCTGGGTTGGAAATTGGCTGGAGTGTGCTGGATTCATTGGAATCATTGCGCTCGATGGATGCAGTGGGTGGCGCGAACAATGCCGGTAGCTGCAGCTCTCCCAGCACCGTCCATCACAGACCCGATGAGCCAACTGGCGCAGTTCTACCGCCCGAAGCGTTGGAGAAGGCCGATCTGGTCATCGCTCCGGCTTTGGCAGTGGACCCGCAGGGCAATCGTCTGGGGCGTGGAGCCGGCTGGTATGACCGGGCCTTGGCTCGCCGCAAGCCCGCATGTCCCCTGATTGCGGTGTGCTGGCCGTGGGAGGTGTTGGACATTGATTTGCCGGCCGAACCACATGATGTGCCGGCCGACGGAGTGCTGACGCCGGAGGGATACCGGCGGCTTAGCTCATCGGGCCTGTTGAGCTGGCCGGCCGGCCAAGATACTCGGCGCAAGCCAGACTGACCAACCAGCCACGCACACTGGCCGATGGAACCAGAGTGGCAACAGCAAGCTGGCTAGTAAGACCGTAACGCCAATGTGTCAGGGCGGCGACTAGGATATGAACGGTTGCGTGGCATGGCGTTTGGGCCATCCGCGAGAAATATGACTTTGTTGGAGGAATCCGTTGCCTACCTATCATTACCGTTGCAAGAACTGCGGCTATGACTTCACCGAACAGCAGTCGTTCAATGACGACCCGATTACCGTGTGCCCCAAGTGCTCGCAGGAGCAGGTGCGCAAGGTGTATTCCGCCGTGCCGATTGAGTTCAAGGGTCACGGCTTCTACCGCACCGACAAATCCGGCAAGTAAGGTCTGTACACCCGCTTTTCCTCTGTAAACGACGGTGTCGACGGCGGTATGCCGCGGATATTGGCACTACGGGCACTGTCTGTTGCACGGGTTTGAAGCGTTGTGGATAACTTGGCAAGCTAGAACCACATAGGTCGATTTGGCTTGCGCTTACGAAAAACTTCAGGTCACCATGGTTGCATGGTGACCTTTTCGTTTATTATGCCGCCTGCGCGCGGCTCATTGCGGCGACGGCGCATGGCGGATGCCTTGCGCCGACTCACTGCTGCGTTGTGCGTGGGACTCGCAGTGCTGTTTGGGATTGAAGCCGTATTGGCCGTGGTGGAGACCGAGCCGATGGTGGTGGCCGCCCGCTCGATTCGACGGGGTGACATTATTCTGGCCGCCGACGTTCAGTTGGCTGATATGCCGGTATCTGCGGCAGGCCCATCTTGGACAGGCAATATTGAGGATGTGGTGGGCAAGGTAGCGCAAATCGATATCGAAGCAGCCGATCCCATTTCCACGCATATGGCCAGAGATGCGCCCGTAGCACCGACCGGCACTACGGTGATTGAAGTCCGCTTGGCCAGTAGCGTCGACGATGTATTGGCCGGCGATCAGGTGAGACTGGTTTCCGCCGTCGGTTGCGAAGGCGCTGATTGCACGCTGGCCGAGAACGCCACGGTGATGAATGTCGGCAAACCGGATGCGATTGGTGCATTGGGAGGCAACGACCGACTGGTGTCGTTCGCAATGCCGCCGGAGGCCGCGGCCAAGGTTATGGAGCTGCAACAGGCCGGAGCGATTATGGCCGTTGTGCGGTAGGAGTGCGCCCCAACTCCTACTCGCGCTCGTTAAAAACGGCCCAATGCGGCGGCAGTTCGCCGAGGATGCGTTTGTCGTCGTCGGATTGCCGTTGTTGGTCGGTCTGCATGTCTCCGGGCTCGAGTTTGACACCGTCAGCGTCAAACTGCTCAGTGCCCTTCATCACCACGCGCTTGTGCTTGCGCGGTGTGCGCCGTGTAGCCGAGTATTCCGCCATGGTTATTCAACCTCGCGATAGATCTCACCGATACGGCTGACGATACGGTCGACTTCCTTATCGGGGTTCACGAAGGCGGCGACACTCCAGACGGTCATCACATTCCAGCCCAAGGAAATGAGATCCTGTGCCGACAAACGATGACGCCTACGCGTGGATTGCACGGACATAAAGTTCGCGTCATCGGTCTGCACGGCCAAGGCAAACGGCTTGTCCTTCAATCCCACCACGAGCGGAATCTTCACGCCCTTGTCGAATCCATAATCAACAGCAGCGTTCAGTCCTCGCGCGCGCAACCTGTCGGCGATATCGTCGAACAGCACGTTGCCGCCTGCCGCATCACGCAACGGAAGCACCGGACGGTCGTCAAGCTGTTCGGCCCACGTCAACATGGTCTTCAGGAACCGAGGACCGGATTGGTGCAGTCGTTCTTCATCCAAATCTTCGGAACCAAAGGCCGACACAATATCCAAGCTGTGGTCCGCCAATGCCAGGGCATCCAGCAACAGTCCGCGACCGCCTGTGCTTTCGAGCGGACCGAACTGCTGAAGCAGACGTCCGTGCGTGGTTTTCGCATAGCACATCGACAGAATCACGTCAGTGGCACGACCTCCGGCCACGTCACGCAAGGAAACCAACCGCACATGGCGCAGGAATCGGCCCATCGCCTTGGATTTGCCTGCCAACGACTTCAATTCGGCACCCAAGCGTGTGCGGAATGCGTCGGTCAACATCACGACCACAAGTCGATAGCTGGAAGGAACCACGGCAAAACCGGCGGCACGTTGCGTAATCAGACGCACCACTTCATCAATCTCCGGCTGGCTGGATTCCACCAGACCAGAAGACATAACCGGCACACCGCTCGCTTCCACACGGTGGAATCGCACCTCACCGGCAGCCGGCTCGGTGGCCACATCATAGCGAACAGGACCATATCCCTCGGATTCAAGGAATGCGGACAGGCGCGGCGCACGGCGAGACGGGGCAGCATCCACCTCGATATGAGGCAACGTGTCGATCAGCTGCTTGACGCTTTCGCTGGTTACCGTCGCGCAGTGGGCGATCACCACCACCTGCTGCACGCGGCCGATGATGGACAGCAACTCGATAGCGGGAATGTGCGCGCACGCATCGAGAATCGCCACATCAGCCAGCACACCCGGCTCGGTGAGTGCGGCGAGCGTACCCGGCGCGGCCACCAGAATCGGCTTGGCCGCGGCCAGAATCTCCGGATGATCACGGCGAATCCTGCTCAGCGACACACTGGCGCGCCCTGCCAGCACGGTGTGCATCTGGTTGGCTTCCTGAGTGCGGGAGAACAGCATGTCGCACAGGCGGCGCATGGATTCCTGCGACACCATCGGTCCGATGGAGCGCACGTGCTCCACATCGACCTGCGCAAAGCGGTCGGATGCGGCCTGCAGCGCGGCACCATCCTGGTTGGAGATGATGGCGGACGAACGCACAATGTCCTCAAACACGGTGGTCCACCAGGCCAGCTGCACTTCGCCGCGCACCTGCTCCACGCTCACTCGGCGAGCGTTGAGATCGGCGACCAGTTCGTTCAGTCCGGCAGAGGCGAATTCCTGCTCCAGCAGGCAACGCTCCGGCAAGGTGTCCAGTGCCTTGCGATCATCCAGCAGTGCTTTCAGGCGTGCTTCCACCTTCTCGAAATCGGCGGTTTCCAGATTGCCACCAGCGGGTGTGGTGGAAAGCACGGTATCCAGCGCGGTCATATTGCTGACCAGCGCCTCTTGGGTGGAGATGATCTCGTCGAGCTTGCTGGGCAGCACCGGCCAACCGCCGTGAGGCACGAACTGATGCCACTGCTCCCCTTGCTTGGCGACTACCTTCAACGCTTCGTGCAAGTCCTCGACCTGCGCGCCGACGCGCAGCAGATCCTTGGCTTCCTTGATGTGGCGGCGGCGCTCCCAGAATCCCATCGACGTGCCCTCGGCCTTGCGCTGGCTCTTCGGCTTGGTGGCCTCGATCATGGAGCTGATGTCTCGCTCGAAAATCTCCGGCTGGAACACGTCAAGCACTCGTCGCAGATTCTTCAAAACCGTAACCTGACGCTCCCACTCGCGGGTGGTGGGAGGAACCGGGAATCCGCAGGTCTGCACGGTGCGTGCCACCTGCTCACGGGTGGCGGGCAGGAAGCGACGCAGCAAATCGTCCACGCGCTGGTAGGCGGTTACTGCCTGTTCTTCAGTGGTGATGGACGCCTTGTACCATGCGGTGTCTTCCGGGCCGATGGTGTATTCGCCGAGCTCGCCGGCGCGTTCCATCTTGCCGATCCATGTGTCAATATCGTTGGCGATGCTCAGGGCACTTGACTCGTCAAGTCGAACGTGGGTGGCAGGGTGCGTCGGGAGCACGGAGATACGGGCCAGATTCTGAATGGTCTCGTATGCGGACACATTCCACTTATCATTGCCCCCGTGCAGGTCGCCCAAGTAGCGGGTCAAGCGCGAGCGCACGCCCACGAGTTCGTCGGCCAGCTGGTCGAATCGCTGGGTGGCGACTCCGGGCTGGAATCCGACTGCGGCAATCAGCTGCTTATCAAGCGCGGCGTTGGCGTGTTCATCGGATACATCCAGTACCTGCGCCTTCATCTCATTGGCGGAAGCCGTCTGGATGAACAGACGCTTCTGCTCGGCCACGCCGGGCACGTACAGCACGGAACGACCATTCATCAGGCAGCGCGATGCGATGGCCACAGCCTGCTCCGCGGTGCCCTTCGGGAAGGTGCCGTCGACCACGATGCTATGGCCATTGGCAGCAAGTGACGCGGCATATCGCACCGTATTGTCCACATCGCCGACTTCGTACTCGGCATGCGGGTCTACGTCGAAAGGACTGTATTGCGGAATATTGGCATCTTTGAGCGCGGTGCGGGCGGATTCGTCGCCGGCAAGCGCGTCCAACAGCACATTGCCGGTGGGGCCGTTCTCCAGCTGGTCGATGAACTGTCGGCTTTCGCTGATCATCTGCGACGAGGGGTCCATGAAGCATCCGAGCACAATCTGGCGCTCGATGGCGAAGTCGGAGATACGCTCCGACGCTTCGGACGAAATACGGGCGAACATCGCGGAAGTTTCGGGAGTGCCACTGTCATAGCTGGCACCGTCAAACAGGGAATCCTCATCCAGGAACACCCCCTGCTCACGCAATGTATTGACGAACGCGACGTTCAGGGCCACGCGACCGGTGAATCGAATGGTGGTCGACAAGCCATCATCCTCGATCGTGACGCTCACCGGGTACAACAGCACCGGCAGCGCGTTGCCCTTCCATGTGGCCACGCCGACCACGAGCGACAACTCCGCCACGCCGGAAATCCTGCGTTTGGCGGCCTGGTCATCCAGCACGCGCCCAATATGGCGTTCGGCGGCCTTAAGCACACCCGTGTCGCGGAACAACGAATCCAACCGGACATGGCCGGAAGCGAACAGCTGGGCGATGCCGGAGGGATGGGCATGGGTCATCTCCAGCTTCGCGGCCAGTTGATTCACATCCTCGAGCGGCGATGGCGGCTGCATGCTGCGGTATTGGTCACGCCAGCGACGGATGCGATTCAGACCTTCCGTGAGATTCTGGTTCTGAGTCTGGCTCTGGGTCATCTCTCGACTCACTTTCCAACCGCTTCGCGGTATTCCTGATAGCCCTTGTTGTGAGACAGGGCTTCGTCAATATCGGCCTCGCCACGGGCGGCGAGCCAAGAATACATGTCGTCGTACAGGTACGGATTCATGGCGAGGAACGCCAGCAATTCGGGATGACGGGCGACTTCGAATTGAACATTGAAATCTTGCGTGGTTTTTGCCTCGTCAGAGGTCAGGCCATCGACTTCGACTGCCGGCTCCTGTGCTTTCAGCTCGCCCTTGGCCACACGCTCGAACACCGAGCCGGGCTCGAAGACCGGAGTGTGTACGCCCGTGGAGTCGATATCATATGCTTCGGATACCGACTGCTGGGCGGTTTCGGCAGCCGGCTGCTGGTCTGCTACGCCTGCTGCGGTGGCTTCTTGATATGCTTCGGCTGCGGTCCGCTGCTGATCGTCCGGTACGTCAGCTGCCGGCTGGTCGGTTTCAGACTGGGCGGTTGCCGGCTGAGCGGTCTCAGGCTGGGTGTTTTCAGATTGAGCGGCTTCGGCTTCCCGGGCGGCTTCAGGCTGGGCAACTTCAGCATGCTGTTCGACAGTGTCCGCCGGCTGAGAATCGCCGGCATTCCTGGTATTCGGAGCGGACTGAACGTTTTCGGCTGACTTGCTTGCGCCAGCCACCACATCGGATTCAACAACCTCCGCCGACGCCACTGCCGGCTCGCTTGTGCTGGGAGCGTGCTTAACAACGGCATGGGCGATGGCATCTACTGGAACAATACCGGAGATCCTGCTGTGCTTGGATGCAGGCGTTACAATCGTCGACTCAGGTTCGGTCTGCTGCTTCGGCAGTGCCACGGAGTTCATGGCCTGCTGGTTTTTGCGTTCGGTCTCCTGCTCGGCATGCTGGGCCAACGCATCCGCGAACAGATCACGGGGTATGGCCGGCTCATCGTTTTTCGTCACTGGCTGCGTGATATTCAGCGAGCCAAGTTCAAGCTCGTCGACCTTGCGTCGAACATTATCCGCGCTGAAGATGGCGGTCGGCTCGCCGGCCCGCAAATCAAGAATATCGTCGACGGACATATCCGCCGCATCCGGCTCCTGCGGTGCTTCGTGAACCGCATAGCCAAACAAATCAGGCACCTTGAGGTCGAGCGGCTTTGCCACTGGATCGTCGACACGAATGAAGTCCGCAGGCACATCGCCGAACTGCATGCGCATGGGAGACGTCGGCAACAGGAACTCGGCATTGGCCGGCAAGCGCAACAAATCGCCATTTTCCCGCACCACATACGATCCATTGGTCGATCCAAGATCACGGACCGAGGCCGTGCCATTGCTTTTTACCGTGAACATGGCGTGCCGTTTGGACATCGATTTGGTTTGATCGGCGACGTCAAGGCGGGTGTTGCCATCATCGGCAAGGGGGCGTAACGGCTTACGGCCGATTTCCACGCACTCCCCCGGCTTGACGCTGATCCGGTCGACACCGTTGATCTTCACCGTCCACTCGCTCACCGTGACCGCCTTCCTGGACACACTATTTGACCACACTACGTGCCATTGTGTCATCTTTTACCGGCTTTTGGCGGATTACTGGGCACAGAATTGACAACTTTCGCTCATTGCCAGCTTTGTGTTTCCACGCCGGATCGCGTTCTCCGCCTCGTCCTCGTCAACTAGTCTACTCAGTATGCGGAAACCCCGCAGCCTGAAACACAGGTGCGGGGTTCCTCGAAAAGCTGTGATTGCGGCTTATGCCGCACAAATCACTTGAGCTCGACGCTGGCGCCAGCCTCTTCCAGCTGAGCCTTGGCCTTCTCGGCATCTTCCTTCTTGGCCTTCTCGAGGACGGCCTTCGGAGCGCCGTCGACAAGAGCCTTGGCCTCGGCCAGGCCGAGGTTGGTGATGGCGCGGACAGCCTTGATGACCTGGATCTTCTTGTCGCCGACGGCGGAGAGGATGACGTCGAACT
>OBWO01000928.1_pt1 | contig 12652 bp, 7 predicted proteins | sample 1476401 | NCBI WGS metagenome assembly OBWO01 (sample SAMEA2580091, study PRJEB22360) | human gut metagenome | biome: human gut; feature: human-associated habitat; material: faeces | place: Denmark | collected 2008/2010 | reverse complement strand
CCTGGATTCGATGAAGCTGCACGGCGCCAAGTTCTTCCGCATCAGCACGTTCCTGTGCCTGCAGAAGTACTGGCAGTCCGGCCTCGCCGCAGGCGCCGTCAAGGAGTAGTTGCTACTCCCTCTGACTCTCCTCAGAGAGGGGAGCTGGAGAAATGGGGTCTTGGCTTCCCTCTCTGAGGAGAGCTGTCGAACGCAGTGAGACTGAGGGGAGCCAAAGCCCAAAACCGGCAAACACAGCACCGGCCATGAGCCGATACAATAAAGGATTTGATTAATATGACTACTCGTAGAGCATTTAGGTGGCCGTCCCTGCTGACGGAATCCGGCCGCGGCATCGCGTTCGGCGGCGACTACAACCCGGACCAGTGGCCCGAGGAGACGTTGAACGAGGATATCCGTCTCATGGGTGAGGCCGGCGTGAACGTCGTATCGCTGGCAATCTTCAGCTGGGACAAGATCGAGCTGGTCGAGGGCGCGTTCACGTTCGAGTGGCTCGACCATGTGATCGACAGGCTCGGCAAAGCCGGCATCGCCGTGGACTTGGCCTCCGCCACCGCCACCGCGCCGCTGTGGCTGTACGAATCCCATCCAGAGGTGCTGCCGGTAGACCGGTATGGTCATATCGTCAACGCGGGCTCACGCCAGTCGTGGCAGCCCACAAGCCCGGTGTTCAAGGAATACGCGCTGCGCCTGTGCCGCAAACTTGCCGAACACTACAAGGACAACCCGTATGTGACCGCTTGGCACATGGGCAACGAATACGGCTGGAACAACCGCTACGACTACTCCGACAACGCCTTGGCCGCGTTCCGCACGTGGTGCGAGGCCAAGTACGGTACCATCGACGCGTTGAACGAGGCGTGGGGCACGGCCTTCTGGTCGCAGCACGTGAACAGTTTCGACGAGGTGTTGCTGCCGCGTCACATGGGCGGCGATGCCATGGTCAACCCGCCGCAGCAGCTCGACTATGAGCGGTTCGGCAACGACATGCTGCTCGACTTCTACAAGGCCGAACGTGACGCCATCGAGCAGATCTGCCCCGGCAAGCCGTTCACCACGAACTTCATGGTCTCCACCGACCAGTGCGTCATGGACTACGCCAAATGGGCCGGCGAGGTGGACTTCGTGTCCAACGACCACTACTTCCATGAAGGCGAATCCCACCTGGACGAGCTCGCCTGCTCGGACGCGCTCATGGACTCCCTCGCGCTGGGCAAGCCGTGGTACGTGATGGAGCACTCCACCTCAGCCGTGCAGTGGAAGCCGCTCAACGCGCGCAAACGGGCCGGCGAGCTCATGCGCGACTCCCTGGCCCACGTGGCCATGGGCGCCGACGCCATCTGTTTTTTCCAATGGAGGCAATCCAAGTCGGGCGCTGAGGCGTTCCACTCCGCCATGCTGCCCCACGCGGGCGCCGATTCCAAGGTCTTCCGCGGCGTATGCGAGCTCGGCAAGGCGCTGAAGACCCTCTCCGACGCCGGGCTGCAGGGCACTGAGCTCGAGCGTGCCGGCACGGCGATCCTGTTCAGCGCGGAATCCGAATGGGCCACACGCTCCGAAACCCTGCCCAGCATGAAACTCAACCATTGGCACGACGTTCGCGACTGGTACCGCGGCTTCCTGGATGCCGGGCTGCGCGCGGACGTGGTACCGCTCGCCTACGACTGGACTGACTACAAAACCATCGTGCTGCCCACCGTGCTCAGCCTGTCCGACGAAGACGTTCGCCGTATCGCCGACTTCGCGAAGGCCGGCGGAACCGTCATCGTCGGCTACGCCACTGGCCTGGTCGACGAGTACTTCCACATCGGGCTCGGCGGATACCCAGGTGCCGGCAATGGCCTCCTATGCGACATGCTCGGCATCCGCAGCGAAGAATTCAACATCCTCGGTGAAGAAGCCGAAGGCGAGCCCAGCGAAATTAGCCTGTCCAACGGTCTGGCGACCCGCCTGTGGCAGAACGACGTTACTTCCGTAGCCGCGGACGCCACAGTGCTCGCCTCTTACACAGGTGAGTCCGCCGCCGACTGGGAGCTGGAGCGCACCCCCGCCATCACCAGCCGTCCCTATGGCAACGGTACCGCCATCTACGTGGGCTGCGACCTTAACCGTCACGACATTGCCCAGCTGCTCAAAGCACTTGGCTCCCGCTGGCGGGAGCTGTCGGCGCAGCCGACTGAGGGTGGTCAAACTCCAACCTATCCCACCACAGATCCCCGCATCCTGCACACCATCCGCCGATCCGCAGACGGCTCCACCCGCTTCGATTTCTACCTCAACCGCTCAAACCAGCCCGTCGCCATCAACGGTGTGGAAGGTGATCCCATCATCGCCCACCGTTGCGAGACTGACGCCGTTGGATATACGCTGAACCGCAACGCCATTCTTATCGCTAAAACGTCCTGCTAAACCGCGCTAGAATGGCAATGTTGTCCGGATAGAGGAGTGTGGCATGAGCGACGAGAAAACAGCCAAGCGTCGAGTGACGCTACGCGATGTCGCTCAGGCCGCCGGTGTATCGCTCAAAACTGCGTCGAACGTGATCAATGGCTCCGGGCGTATGACCGATGAGACCCGTGCCAAGGTCGAGTCGGTCATTAAGGACCTCGACTACCGAGTCAATGTGGCTGCCCGCAACCTCAACCGCAATCACACCGGTTTCATCACCCTTGCCGTGCCTTCGCTGATTCCGCCATATCTGGCCGAGTTGGCCAACCGCACCATCGAGGCCGCCCGCCAGCGCAACTATTCCGTATACGTCACCACGTATGCGGAAGGCTCCGCGAAAGGCGCGCGCGATCTGCTGAAGAAGTTCAACTCCACGGTGTCCGATGGCATGATCCTTTCCATGAGCGAGGTGGAAAACATCTCGTCCGATGATCTGAAGGTTGATTTTCCGCTGGTCATCGTTGGCGCGCGTACCACGTGGGGCATTGTGGATCACGTGACCCCAGACGATGTATCCGCAGCCGCCATGGCCGCAGGCTACCTGTATGAGCGCGGTTCCACCAGACTTGCAGTGATCGGTGCTCGTGACGTTTACGACGAAGATGCATTGCTGAATGCCGTAGAAGGCAACGCGCAGCTGCGTCTGCGCGGCATCATCGAAGAGACCCGCAGGCGTGTGCTCTCCTTGGATCCGCAGCTGATTGGCAACACTGATCAGGATTGGACCATCGGAGCCGGTGCCCGTGTGACCCAGCGGCTCATTGATTCCGGCGTGCCGTTCGACGGTGTGATCGCCCTGAACGATCAGTTGGCCATCGGCGCATTGACCGCTCTGCGCACCGCTGGTTATGAGGTGCCCGCGCAGGTGCAGGTCATCGGCTTCGATAACAACGAGGAAGCCCCCTACCTGCAGATTCCGCTGACCACCATGGATTCCCGCCTTGACTGGACGGCTCCCACGGCAGTGAATCGCATCCTCGGACGCATCGACGGCAGCATCACCAAGCCCGAACTGCTCACCACCGAATCCCAAGTCATCGCCCGCGCCTCCACGCGTTGAACGACATTGCTGTAATGCTGGTGTTGCTGTACTGGGCCGTACGAGGCGATGATACACCGGTTGACCAACGCGGTATAAAGTGTTAAGGTGACAATTGCGTGATACACAGCTGTACCACGTGGCGCATAAGGAAAGGAAGCGCCAAGCATCACTGGGCGTTCGTTCTGAGCGTTCACCATTCAAAGGAGAAAAAGCATGCGCCGAAATACCGCGCTTACTCGCATTATGGCATCCAGCGTGGCCGCCATAATGCTCTGCGCAGGAGGCACGTTCACTGCAAACGCCGCCGAAGAAGAACCAGTCAAAGCCGCCGTCTCGGTCAAGGCCATCCAAGGCTTAAGCGATGATTTCATCGGTGGTATGGACGTCTCATCCATGCTCTCGCTGGAAGAAAGCGGCGTCACGTTCAAGAACGCCAATGACGAGGTCGAGGATTTGTTCACGCTGCTCAAGGAATCCGGCGTGAACTATGTGCGTCTGCGCGTGTGGAACGATCCGTTCACCGCAGACGGCCAAGGATATGGCGGCGGCAACGTCAACGCCGATCGCGCACTGACCATGGCCAAGCGAGCCACGGCAGCAGGGCTGAAAGTGCTGGTCGACTTCCATTACTCCGATTTCTGGGCCGACCCCAGCAAGCAGCAGGTGCCCAAGGCGTGGAAATCCTTTGAAGGCGACGCGGACAAAACCGCCGACACCATATACGACTACACCAAGCAGACGCTGACCACGTTCAAACAAGCCGGCGTGGACGTCGGCATGGTGCAGGTCGGCAACGAAACCACTGCGAAAATCGCCGGCATCTCCGGCTGGGACGGCATGTCCAAAGTATTCTCCGCAGGCTCCAAAGCCATACGCGAAGTGCTCCCCGAAGCCAAGGTCGTCATTCATTTCACCAACCCGGAGAAAGCCGGCACCTACGCCACTTACGCCAAACAGTTGAGCAACCACAATGTGGATTACGATGTGTTCGCCAGCTCCTACTACCCGTTCTGGCATGGCACCACCGAAAACCTCACCAGCGTGCTCAAGGACGTGGCCTCCACTTATAAGAAAGATGTGATGGTGGCGGAAACGTCGTGGGCATACACCTTGGATGATGGCGACGACGATTCCAACACAGTGCCCAGTAAGGTAACCGCCGATAACCTCAAGAAATACGACATCAGCCCGCAAGGCCAGGCCGATGAGATTCGCGCGGTCGCCGAGGCCGTGAACAATATTGGCGACAATGATGGCGATGGCGAAAACGACGGCCTGGGTGTGTTCTACTGGGAGCCCGCATGGGTGCCCGTGGGCACCGGCGGCAAGGATAACGCCGAGCTGGTGGATACGTGGAACAAGTACGGTGGCGGCTGGGCCACTGAAGCGGCCGGCGAATACGATCCCAATGACGCCGGCCTGTACTGGGGCGGCTCAGGTGTCGATAACCAAGCTTTGTTCGATTTCGATGGCAAGGCGCTCGCCTCTCTGCCGACGTTCAAGTACATTCACACCGGTGCCGTCACCGATCATGTGTTCACCAAGATAGATCCAGTGGAGATTACCGCGACTGACTCGGATTCCATCGACGCGATCAAAGCGCAATTGCCGAGTGAAGTGGCTGCACACTATCAGGATGGGGTGGACGAGACCGAAACCGTGACCTGGCAATCCGCTGCGCTTGACTGGATTCGTGGCGCAGGCACATACACCATCACCGGCACCACCAACGCTGGCCACGACGTGACCGCCACCATCACCGTCACCGCCACTCCCGCCAAGGATTACGTAACGGACGGCAACTTCGAGAACGCTGAAAACGATAAGAACTGGACCATTACCGGCACCGGTGCGTCCATCACCGAAGACAGTGGCAACGCCGCCGACGGCAAGCGCGCGCTGAAGTTCTGGGCATCCGATGCCTACAGTTTCTCCGCCACGCAGACCATTACCGGACTCGAGCCTGGCGAATACGTGCTGACCGCCATGAGCCAAGGCGCGGCAGCGGACAACGCCGCTATTGCCGATGGTGTGACCCTCTCCGCCACAGCGGGTGGCAAGACCACGTCCGATGCGCTGGAACTCAACGGTTGGGTTAAGTTCGATACCGCCACCGTGCCTGTCACTGTGGGTGCTGATGGCACAGCGACCATCACCATCACGGGCAACCTGCCTGCCGACGCATGGGGCAATGTGGACAAGGTCTCACTCGTCAAAAAGACCGAAACTCCGGTGAAGCCATCCACGGAGAACCTGGACAAGGCCGTGGCTGAAGCCGGGAAAATCAATCGCGATGAGTGCACCAACGAGTCGCTCGCCAAACTCGATCAGGCGCTTGCCGCCGCTGACGTGCTGCTTGCCGGCAGCGCCTACACCGAACAAGACGTGAACGATGTGACTAAGCTTGTTTCCGATGCCATTGCCGGCCTCGCCCCAAAGGAGGTCTCCAGCCTGACCGTCACGCCAAGCAAAACCACCTATCGGGTGGGCGATGTCATCGATGCCGACCATGATCTCAAGGTCGTGGGCAACTATTCCGCAGGCATGGGCAACGTGACGCTTTCCGCCGACCAGTTCACGCTCGATTACGATTTCTCCGCTCCCGCTGATGCGGCGAAGGTTACCGTAACGCTCAAGTCGAATCCGAATGTCACCGAAACCTATACGGTTGCTGTTACCTCTCGGGCCGAAGGTGGTTCCGGCAACGGCTCGGACGGTGCGGGTAATGGCGGGGCTACTATCAATCCCGATACGGGCGAGAGCGATAAGACCAACGGTGCGAATGGCGGCAAGATCACTGGTGTGCTGAGCAATACCGGTAGCGCGGTGACTGCCGTGGGTCTTGCGGTTGTCGTTCTCGGCGTGGCCGGCGGGGTCTCGCTTGCTTTGCGTCGTAAGCGCTCCTGATAGAGACTGATGCGGCATTATGATGCGGTTGCTGGCAGCCGGCAACCGGCTGTCAGATGCCATCTGTCGGCTGTCGTTTATCGGTTGTCGGCTGTCAGATGCGTCTGTCTCGGCGCAGCGATGCGATTCTGTCCCGGTTCGTGCATCAATCGTTTGATGTGGGTACCAGGACAGAAATCACTGTCCTGGTTTGCGAAAACGGGTGTTTTTCGCGTACCGGGACAATTCCCGTTGCCCCGGTTTGCACGTCAATCGTTCTACGTGAGAACCGGGACAGTATGTTGATTTCGGGATTGGCTGTATTCCGCCGATTCTGTTTGTCGGGGTATGTGGACTTTGGGGATTGTCTTGTCCTGGTTCTCGAAAATGGCCCGAAATTGCGTACCGGGACAACGATTTCTGCCCCGGTGCAAACGTCAATCGATTGACGCCTGTACCGGGGCAAATTCGCGCCCGGGAACAATAGGGCGAGGGCCGGTCGCAGGAGTAGAGCGTGATGTTGTCATGATTGCGCCCGGCTCTCCCGCACGGAAGGCCGGGCGCAATCATGCCGTTTGGTTGCAGCACCCGCACATCGCCTGCATAACCGTGTACAGTGGCGTGTAGTTGCAGTACATGAAGGAGCATCACAAGCCATGACCAACGGACACATCAATCCCGCCAACGTGCCGGACATCGCCTTGAAAGACGGCCATTCCATTCCGCAGGTCGGCCTTGGCGTGCTACGTATCGATGACGAGGGCGTGGCCCCTGTCGTCGAATCTGCGCTGGAAGCCGGATACCGCCACATCGATGGCGCCGCCGGATACAACAACGAGGCCGGCGTGGGTCGTGCGCTCGCCGCTTCCGGATACAACACCGGCGCCAAGCGCGAGACCCTGTGGGTCACCACCAAGCTGCGCGACTCCGAGCAGGGCTACGACTCCGCGCTCAAGGCATTCGACAACTCCCTGAAACTCCTCCAGCTCGATTACGTGGACATGTACATGATCCATTGGCCCACGCCGTTCGACTGGCGCAGCACCGACACCTGGAAGGCGTTCGTCAAGCTGCGCGACGAAGGCATGGCACGCACGCTCGGCGTATGCAACTTCATGCCCGCCGATCTGAAGCGTCTGCACGGGGAGACCGGCGCATGGCCGGCCGTCAATCAGATTGAGCTGCACCCCACGTGGCAGCAGCGCGAAGTGGTGGCGTTCTGCAAGAAGCACGGCATCGCCGTGGAGGCCTACTCGCCGATGGCGCGTGGCGCCGACCTCAACGCCGGCGACGGCACCATCGAGAAGATCGCCGCCGCCCATGAGGTCAGCCCGGCCCAGGTGATTCTGCGCTGGCACATCGAAAACGGCACGATCATCATCCCCAAGTCCGTGCATGCCGACCGTCAGAGGGAGAATCTCGACCTGTTCGGCTTCGCCCTGACCGCCGATGAACACGCTGCCATCGACGCCCTCGACGGCCCCACCCGCGCCGGCCACGACCCCCTCACCTTCACCTATGCGTGATTGATGGCACGTCGTAACGCCCACTTCCGCCGTCGTTTCAACGCCTCTGGACCGCTGGAGCGCGTGCTGATTCTCATCGTTCTCGCCGTAGCAATCGGCGTGACCATCGGCCTGTTACTGCCGCAGGTCAGCTCCGACGTGGCCAAAATCACCGGTGGCTACACTGCCACCGGTTCAGCCGCCGACACTTTGAACGCGCTCGCCGTAGACGACAACCAAAGCTCCTCCGGCTACGACCGCGATTCCTTCGGTTTCCGCACCACCGACGTCGACGGCAATGGCTGCGACGTACGCGACGACGTGCTCGCCCGTGATCTCACGGACATCACCTACAAATACGCCGGTTCCTGTGTGGTCGAGTCCGGCACACTGGCCGATCCGTACACCGCTCAGATCATCCATTTTGTACGTGGCCGCGCCACCAGCGCCAAAGTGCAGATCGACCATGTGGTGGCCCTTGAAAACGCTTGGCAATCCGGTGCGCACGACTGGTCCACTGCCAAACGCCATGAATTCGGCAATGACCCCTACAACCTGCTGGCCGTCGACGGCCCGGCCAATCAGGAGAAGGGTTCGGCTTCCGCCGCCTACTGGCTACCCACCAACGCCGACTACCGTTGCGACTACGTGGCCCGCCAGATTGGCGTCAAAGACAAGTACCAGCTCACCGTCACCTCCCAAGAAAAGGACGCCATGCTCGCCGTCCTCCACACCTGCCCGGGCCAGGCCGTGCCCGCAGACGAATAGGGGCTACCGCTCAGGATTGTTGAGCATAGGTGCCTGCCCCTCGTCATAAGCGCGCAGGAGCCGTCGGAGCAAAAATGTGGTGAAGTATGGTGCGGTGAACACGTGTTCGCTACTACCGATATTGCCGGCGGATAGTTTCACGCCGAACTGAATTTCCGGATAAGAATCCGAAGCGATTAGCGTCCGCATGGATTTGGCGGTGCCTTTTTTCGATTTCACCTCCACCGGCACCAGCCATTCGCGCGTGCGGACGAAGAAATCCTGTTCCAGTGTGGAATCCTCTTTTTTGTAGTAGTACAGGTCATAGCCGGATTTCCGTAGCGCTTCAGAGACGATGCTCTCGTACATAGCCCCCTTATAGACACCAAGATTACGATTGGCCCGCAGATCATCACTGGCCTCGTCGTCAAGCATCGCTACGAACAGACCGGTATCGCCGAAATATATCTTGAACTTGTTTTCGTCATAATTGCCTTTCAACGGCAGTTCAGGATAGGACATACATCGGCAGATATTCACCATTCCCGAGGTCTCAAGCCATTCCACGCATCCTCGATAGTCTTTGAAACGCGCTCCGCTGGCGACTTTGCTGATTTGGAACTTCTTGTTTTCCTTGGCGAGTTGCACGGGAATATGGTTGAACACGTTGAGAATTCGTGCCTGATCGAGTCCTTGCGCGTATTTGCGGATATCCTCCTGGTAGTCCAAAATAAGCTGGCGCTGCAATTGCAGTGTTCCCTCGAACGTGCTAGTGCGTATATGGGAGGCGACAACCGCAGGCATGCCGCCAAGCACGCAGTAATCCATAAATGCCGTGGAGAAGACGTTCATTTCCACTTCAGAGAATGGCGTAGCATCACACAGGTGGGTGAACATGCTTTCGATGACGGCCTCATCGTATCCGCGAGCCCACAGAAATTCCTCGAAGTCCAACGATCGCATTTCGTAGTCGGTCTTATATCCCACGCTATTGCTTTCGATTTGCTTATAGCTGATGCCCAGCATTGAACCGCTGCAAATCACATCATATTTGCCGTCGATTTTAAAGAACTTCAGTGCAGTGGCGATATCAGGATGGGCCTGGATTTCGTCGAAAAAGATGAGCGTATCGCCCGGAATGAACTTTTTAGCTGGGTCGATCAGGGAAATATTGCGGACGATGGTATCCGCGCCATAACCGTCCGCAGTGATTGCACGATATTTCGGTTCCTCAACGAAGTTGATTTCCACTACCGAACGGTAGTTGTGTGCGGCAAAGTAATCGATAGTCTCTGTCTTGCCTACTTGACGAGGGCCCTTGATGATTAGCGGGGAGCGATTCGGGTCGGATTTCCATGCATTGAGATAGGCATCGGCTTTGCGTTTGAGATACATGAGGAGCCCCTTTCCGAATTACTGCTATATCAATGATTTTACACTTTCATGAGCGAGTTTTCTACCGTCTGGCACATTTCATGAGCGAGTTTTCAGCGGTTTTTCACATTTCATGAGCGAGATGGCGGGGAATGCCAGCTGCCAGTCCGCCAGTCATCCATCAATCGTCCGCAGATTGTCCGTCTGTTGACGCGGGAAACATGCCCGCGCTATAACTGAGCCCGGTATGAAGGGAGAAGGGAATAGGAACAGACGATATGGCAGTAACACACACCGCAGCAGATGTCACTGCGGCAACCACTATGACGAACGCTGTGACAGACATCGAACAGGAAACACCGGAAATCGAGAAGGAACGCCAGCTTGCTGGAGTCGGAACCGGGACCGGAGCAGGGGCGAACAACAAGAAAAAGCCGCATGACCATGCGCTGGCCAGTATCCTTGGTCCCGCGTTCGTGGCGGCCGTGGCCTACGTCGATCCTGGTAATGTGGCGGCCAACATCACCTCCGGTGCGAGGTACGGCTACCTGTTGGTATGGGTGCTGGTGCTCGCCAATGCCATGAGCGTGCTTATCCAGTATCAGTCCGCCAAACTCGGCATCGTGACCAACAAATCCTTGCCGGAACTGCTGGGTGAGCGTATGAGCGACGCCGGCCGATTCATGTTCTTTATGCAGGCTGAAGTCATCGCCATCGCCACCGATCTGGCCGAGGTGATCGGCGGTGCCATCGCCCTGAACCTGCTGTTCGGATTGCCGCTGTTCATCGGCGGTTTGGTGATTGGCACAATCTCCACGGTGATGCTATGGTTCCAAGGTGGCAAGACACAAACCACGTTCGAGCGCATCATCATCGTGATGCTGCTGGTGATTACGTTCGGTTTCATCGCGGGTCTGTTCGTAGCCCCGCCGAACCCCGGCGAAGTGGTCAAGGGCATGATTCCACGCTTCCAAGGCGTCGACTCGGTGTTGATGGCCGCCTCGATTCTGGGCGCCACCGTGATGCCGCACGCCATCTACCTGCACTCCACGCTGGTGAACGACCATTACGCAGGCGGCGAAAAGCCGTCGATCAAAACGCAGCTGAAAGGCTCGAAAATCGATGTGGTCTGGGCGCTGTTGCTGGCCGGCACCGTGAATCTGGCGATGCTGGTGCTCGCCGCCAACTCGCTGCACGGCATGTCTGGCACGGATTCCATCGACGGCGCACAGCGGGCGATCGCGCAGGTGCTTGGCCCGGTGATCGGCACGATCTTCTCCATCGGCCTGCTGGCTTCGTCGCTGAGCTCCACATCGGTCGGCACGTATGCCGGCTCGGAAATCATGCACGGTCTGCTGCACGTTAACGCTCCGATGTGGGCCTGCCGCGTGGTCACGCTGGTGCCGGCACTGATTGTGCTGTGGTTCGCCAAGGACCCGACTCAGGCGCTGGTCATCGGCCAGGTGGTGCTTTCCATCGGCATCCCGTTCGCCGTGATTCCGCTGATGCGATACACGCATGACAAGGAACTCATGGGCAAGTGGGTTGACGGCCCCGTCAAGCACGTGATTTTCATGATCGTCGTGGCACTGATTGTGGCGCTCAACGTGCTGCTGATTGTCCTGACGCTGATGGGCAGGGCGTAATAGACTCCAGCTGAAATCCTGCGATAGCACAACATAATAAGAAGCCCCGGTGTTGGAAACCGGGGTTTCTTATTATGTTGAGAATGGTTGGATCTGCCGTCAGTTCGCAGCCATACGCCGCGCACGCCGTTCGCGCAGCGAACGCAGGGAAATAATGTCTCGCGTACGACCGGCACCGTCGCCCTTGACGCCGAAGAACACCATCAACACCATTGCCAGGCAGATCATTGCGGAGATGCGCAGCGCCCATTGAATGCCGAAAATCGAAGCGGCGACGGCGGAGGCGCCGCCCTGCTTATGCAAAGCGGCAAACGTTTCCATCAGAATCACCAACACGGGTGCGCCCACAGCGCCCGCAATCTGACGCGCGGTATTCGTCACCGATGATCCGGCGGACACTTCGCTCGGCCCGTTCAGGCAATTCAGGGACCACGTGGTAATCGGCATCAGCAGGAAACCCATGCCGATCTGACGGATGAACTGGCAGATCGATACCCACCAGATCCACGTATCCATCGCCACCAGCGACATGCCCAAGGTGCCAAGGGTCAACACAATCGAACCGAACAAAGCCACGGGTCGTGCGCCGAATCGATCCATCGCACGGCCGCCGAAGAACTGGGAGATGCACTGACCGATAGCGCCCGGCAACATGATCAGACCACTCATCGTGGCAGAATACCCACGGTCGGTCTGGATGTAGAGCGGCATGATGACCAGAATCGAACTGAAGGCGAAAAATGCCAGCGACGCGGTAATGGTGCCGACGGTGAACGAACGGTTCTTCAGCACTTCCAAGTCCAGCAGCGGCGGCTGGGGGAGTGCCGACTTGTCCTCGGCTACGGCCTCACGATAGCGCTTGCCGGCGCGCAGGTTACGCAGCACGAACCATACGATGCCGATCAGACCCACAACCATAGGTCCCCACGTTACCGGCGCGGCGAACCCGTAGGTCTCCGAATTGGTGAAGCCGAACATCAGCCCGCCAAAGCCAATCACCGACA
>OBWO01000916.1_pt1 | contig 12748 bp, 16 predicted proteins | sample 1476401 | NCBI WGS metagenome assembly OBWO01 (sample SAMEA2580091, study PRJEB22360) | human gut metagenome | biome: human gut; feature: human-associated habitat; material: faeces | place: Denmark | collected 2008/2010 | reverse complement strand
GGCCAAAGTGGCTGCGCAGGGCACACCCGCAGCGCTCCGTGCTTCGGACGATCCTTTTGTGAGGCAGTTCATCAACGGACTGCCGGATGGCCCCGTCCACTTTCAGTACCCTGCCCCAGACTATGCGACCGATCTCGGGTTCCCGAACCACAAAGGAGACCAAGCGTGATCGTCAACCTTCTCGCCCAGCTCGGCAGCTGGGTTCTCAGTCTGCTTTCATCTGTAGGACGCTTCGGTATTTTTTCGGGGCGTGTTCTCGCCCGTCTTGGCGGAGCCGGACTGAGTCCGATCATTTCCCAGATTCATTTCATCGGCAACTACTCACTCCTTATCATCAGTGTTTCGGGACTTTTTGTAGGTTTCGTGCTCGGACTGCAGGGTTACTACGTGCTCGTTACTTACGGCAGCGAAGAAGCCTTGGGAACGTTGGTTGCGCTTTCACTTGTGCGCGAACTTGGACCAGTGGTGACGGCGTTGCTTTTTGCCGGCCGCGCTGGCACAGCGCTCACTGCTGAAATTGGTCTTATGCGTTCAGGTGAGCAGTTAGCGGCCATGGAAATGATGGGCGTAGATCCCATTCGCCGCGTATTTGCTCCGCGGTTTATTGGGGGGTTTATCTCCATGCCGATTCTGGCGCTGATTTTCTCTGCCGTGGGCATCATTGGTGCCTGGATGGTCGGTGTACTGCTTATCGGTACCGATAACGGCGCCTTCTGGTCGCAGATGGAAAGTGCGGTCGATGTTTTCTCCGATATCTGCAATGGCTTCGTTAAGAGTGTCGTCTTCGGTGCAGCCGTGACGTTGATTGCACTCTATCAAGGCTGGGCATCACGCCCGACGCCGGACGGCGTTGCTCGTGCGACCACTACGACGGTCGTGGTTTCCTCTCTTCTTGTTCTCGGGCTCGATTTCATTATGACGGCCTGGATGTTCACAACGGTTTAAAGGTAGTACTAACAAATGCATTCAAACCGCAAGCTTGAAGCTGCCGTCGGCCTCTTCATCGTGCTTGGTTTTCTCGCTGCGCTTTTTATGGCGCTGCAGGCGGCCAATTTGGGAAGTTTTACCTTCGGACAGAAGACTTACGCCGTAACGGCGGATTTTGACAATATTGGGGGCCTCAAGGCTCGCGCAGCGGTGAAAAGCGCAGGGGTTGTTGTTGGCCGTGTGCGATCCATCGTGTTCGATCCGGAGACTTTCCAAGCGCGCGTCGTCATGGACATGGATGCACGTTATCCATTCCCCGATGACAGCTCGGCGAAGATTCTGACAGCGGGCCTTTTGGGTGAACAATATGTTGGGATTGAGGCCGGTGCGGATGAAGCTAATCTGGTTGAAGGATCAAAAATTCGCCGTACGCAGAGTGCTGTGGTGCTCGAAAATCTCATCAGTCAATTTCTCTATTCCAAAGCTGAAGACGGCGGGAAGTGATCATGCAGAAACTACTCACTAGCCTCGCCGGCACGACCGTTGCCGCAGTTTTGTTGGCGGGCTGTGCTCAAGTTCCGCCTAATGCGGGAGAGAACCCGTCGGATCCATATGAACGCGTTAATCGCAATATCTACGCTTTCAATGATTCAATCGACCGGGCCCTTTTTCGGCCGGTGGCAGAAACTTATGTTGAATGGACGCCGGAGTGGGTACGCACCCGCGTTTCTAATGTTGTCGATAATCTCGGCGATCCCGGTAATGCCGTCAACAACACCCTGCAAGGGAAAGTGGACCGCGGCATTGAGAGTCTGATGCGCTTCCTGGTCAATTCGACCTTCGGCATTGCCGGTATCTTCGATGTGGCCGATGAAATCGGCCTCAAGCGGCACAGCGAGGATTTTGGGCAAACTTTGGGGGTTTGGGGGGTGGGATCCGGTTCCTATCTGGTTCTTCCAATTTTAGGGCCCTCGTCAACGCGTGATTGGACGAGATGGCCGGTATCTATTGCCACTGATCCGCTTACTTATGCGCTTTGGAATGAAGAGTGGTATTGGTCAGCCGGCGCAACGACCGTAGCTTTGGTTGATGGTCGTGCGCGCTTGCTGAAGCTTGATGCGCTTCGTGCGTCAACTATTGATGAATATGCCGCAGTTCGCGATGCTTATCTCGCCAAGCGGGCGAGCGACGTGCGCGATGGTGCAGTTGAGGATGAAGCCGAAGAGCTTCAGATGCTTACACCGCTCCCGGTAGACAATGAGTAAGGAGAAAAATATGCAGCGCAGAACATTGATGATTGCCGGTGTCGCTCTCACGTCTGTAGCTTTTATGCCTGCGGCATTGGCCGCTGACGGGCTTCCCTACGATGCCAAAGGCGATCCTTTTGCCTTTGTGGTTGATTTGTCCAATGCTGTGCTTGACCGTATCCGTTCGAGCGAGGCATTGAAGTCCGGCAATGTTGATAGTCTTCGCAAATTGGTCGATGAGATCGTTCTGCCGGCAACCGACTTCACCATGATGACGCGTATGACAGTCGGTCCCAAATGGCGCACAGCAACAGCAGAGCAAAAGAAGGCTCTCGAGAGCGGCTTTGAGACGCTGTTGCTGCGCGTATATGCGGGCGGTCTCACGGCAGTGAAGGATCAAAAATGTGAGCTGCGGCCGACTCGAGTGAAAAAGGCTCAGCCTGAAATGGTGATTCGTACGCTTTTGAAAAGCAGCGGGGCGGAGCCCATAGCGCTTGATTACCGAATTTATCGAGCGAAAGACGACACCTGGAAGATTGTCGACGTCAATATTGAAGGGATTTGGATGGTTGAAAACTACCGTTCGCAATTTGCTTCCGTGCTGAGTCAGGATGGGGTTGAGGGACTTATCAAACTCTTCAACGAAAAAGGCGAAGAGCTTGCTCGTCAGGTAAAGAATTCGGGGGGCAAGGCGTGACGCCGCAGTGGACTGAGTTTTCTTTCGATGACGCGTTGACTTTCAAAAGAGAGCTATTAGCGGCAATCGCAGCGGGAGATCGTGTTGTGGATCTCGCCGGCGTTTCAGGAGGCGACAGTTCTTTGCTGTCTGTCCTTTTGTCTGGACGGCGAATTGCCCCTGATCTGCAGATTCTCAATCTGTCGCCGGCACTTGCTCAGCTTGCGCAGCTGTACGGTGTAGCAGATCTTTTAGGACTTCCTAAGAGCGCCTCAGAGACTGAAGTGAATTGACCGTTTTTGGAAAGACCAATGGAAAAACTGAAAATCCGCGGCGCTCGCCGTCTTGTTGGCGAGGTGCGCGTCTCCGGAGCAAAAAATGCGGCACTGCCGATTCTCGCAGCGTCACTTCTTACGGCGGGAGATCTGGAACTGAAGAACGTGCCTGATCTTGCAGACGTCCGTACGATGCTGAAGCTGCTTGCCGGCATGGGCGTCAAGGTGGAGCGTTCCGGTTCAAACGTCACTTTGAATGCGGGTGCCATTACCTCAACGGAAGCGCCTTACGATCTCGTTAAGACGATGCGTGCTTCGATCCTCACGCTCTGCCCGCTCACGGCCCGCTTCGGCGCTGCTCGGGTGAGTCTTCCTGGCGGCTGCGCCCCCCGGCAATTGGCCATCGGTGCGCGGCCGGTTGATCAGCACATCAAGGGGCTGCGGGCTCTAGGGGCTGCGGTTGAAATTGACCACGGCTATGTTGTCGTAGAAAGCGCTCGTCTGAAGGCTGCACATATTGCTACCGATATGGTGACGGTCACCGGTACGGAAAATTTGATGATGGCTGCAGTGCTCGCAGAGGGAACGACGGTCATTGAAAATGCCGCGCGTGAACCTGAAGTGGTTGACTTGGCCAATTGCCTCAATGCTATGGGCGCAAAGATCTCTGGTGCTGGTACGCCCACACTGGTGATTGAAGGGGTTGAACGTCTTCACGGGGCCAAACACGCTGTGATCGCTGATCGTATTGAGGCTGGATCGTTCCTCTGTGCGGCAGCCGCTACGGACGGCGACGTGTTGGTTGCGAATTGTGTTCCCGGAGATTTGGAAGCTGTGATTTTGAAGCTTCGGGAAATGGGGGCAATTGTTGATGTTGGTCCCGATTGGGTTCGGCTCAAGATGGCAGGGCGCCCCAAACCCGTCAAAATCCGCACTACGCCGCATCCTGGATTTCCCACGGATATGCAGGCGCAGTTTATGGCAGTGCTTGCTCGGGCGGATGGCGTGTCGGAAATCACGGAAACCATTTTCGAAAACCGCTTCATGCATGTCCCTGAGCTTGCTCGCTTGGGCGCCTCAATCAATGTCGTTGGACGGACCGCGGTTGTCAAAGGTGTGCCTCGGCTCGAAGGCGCAGCGGTGATGGCAACTGATTTGCGAGCCTCGGCGTCGCTTGTTATTGCTGCGCTCGCTGCCAACGGTGAAAGTACAGTTGATCGGCTCTATCATCTTGATCGTGGCTATGAGCGCATGGAGGAAAAGTTCCGTGGACTCGGCGCCGACATTGAGCGCGTGCGCAGCTGACACATCAGCGCTATCCTTTGGTCGAGGTTGACCGGCCGAAGTAAATGAGCCAATATTCAAACTGTCGGGAAGTCGGTTCTCGTCATTACAATTCAGGGGGCGGACTGCAGTATATGCAGGCCGCCGCGCAAAAAGGTTTACGCATGTCTGACTGCATTTTCTGCAAGATCGCCGCAGGTGATATTCCTTCGTCCAAGATTTATGAGGACGACGACGTCATTGCCTTCAAGGACATTCATCCGCAGGCGCCGGTGCATTTTCTCATTGTGCCGAAGAAGCACATTGTTTCTCTCGCCGAAACGCAGCCTGCCGATGAGCCGCTTTTAGGTAAAATGCTTGGCCTTGTACGCAAGCTCGCCAAGGAACAAGGCTGCGACAACGGTTTCCGCGTGATTATTAATACCGGCCGCGACGGCGGTCAGGAAGTTCCTCATCTGCACATCCACGTCCTTGGCGGTCCCCGCCCGTGGAAGAAGTAATTTCAGGAGAAAAAAATGGGTTCTCTTTCCGTTTGGCACTGGCTGATCGTCCTTGCCATCGTTGTGCTCGTCTTCGGCACAGGCAAGCTGAAGAATATGGGCAAGGATCTTGGCGGCGCCATCAAGGGCTTTAAGGAAGGCATGCGTGAGGCGGATGACAAGCCCGCTGATCAGACGGATGCCAAGGAAATCCCGCAGCAGCAGACTGCCGAGGCCAAGCAGGCCGACACGATTGACGTCGACGCCAAGGAAAAACCCAAGGCCTAATCCAAAGGCTTGGGGGTCTCTCCTCAATATAGAGACCGTTTTCCCTTGAATCAGGAAGACCGCGGCAGCGCAGCGCGCACCGCGGCCTTTTTAAGTTTGTGAGACGTCATGTTTGATTTCGGCTTCAGCGAAATGATCATCGTCGGTGTCGTCGCGCTTGTCGTGCTCGGCCCGGAAAGACTGCCTGTCGTTGCTCGTACGGCTGGTGAATGGATCGGCAAGGCCCAGCGCTTCGTTGCGCAGGTGAAGTCCGACATCGACCGGGAGACGGAGCTCTCGGAACTCAAAAAGATTCAGGACGAGGCGAAAGCACTCGCCAATGACGTTAAGTCAACCGTTGAGAAAACTGCAGGAGAAATCGAGACCAATGTAAGCTCGGTTGCGGGTGAAGCCCAGTCTGCGGTGAAGGATGCGCAAAGCGCGGTGGAATCAGCTAAAGCTGATGCGGCAGAAACGGTTTCAACGAAGACGACAGGCGTTTCTGCGGACGATATTTCGTCAGTCTATGGTTGGGGTGATGCCAATACAGATAGCGAAATAATGACTCCAGCGAGTGCTTGCCTCCGGGGGTTGCTGGGGGGGGCGGGGGGGAGCCGAAAGTCTTTCCTAAACGCTATCACTCGGGACCGTCGGTTGATGACCTCGCTGCCGAGATTGAACGACTGCGTCGTGAACTCGGTATGCGCGAAGCCAATATGGGGGGCGCCTCAGGCCGACGCCGCGCACTTGCTCCTCGTGCTAAAAATCTTCGTACCCGTATTTATCGTTGAGTAAGGAATCATGAGCCAGGACAATCCTCAGCTCGAAGCGCCGGACGATCCCGCCAACGAGCAACCGCTCGTAGCGCATTTGATTGAGCTGCGTAATCGTTTGATGAAATCGGTGATCGCGATTATTGTCGTGTTCGCGTGCCTTTCACCTTTCATGAAGCAGATCTTTGACTTCCTGAGTCAGCCCTTGATGGTTGCTTTGCCGCAGGGTGCCAAACTTCTCGCAACAGGTGTGGTGGCGCCCTTCTTCGTACCGCTTAAGGTGACGCTTTTTGTGGCATTCCTGATTGCGCTTCCGGTGGTGCTGTATCAAGCCTGGGCCTACATTGCCCCGGCGCTTTATCGCAGTGAGAAACGCCTCGCATTCCCGATCTTGATTTCCTCGATCGTCATGTTTGCGATTGGTATGGCTTACTGCTACTTCATCGTCTTTCGGATGGTCTTTCAGTTCATCGCTGGCTTCTCGCCTGATTCGGTGAACTTTGCCCCAGATATTGATTCTTATTTCAGTTTTGTGCTCACGATGTTCCTCGCTTTCGGTATGACTTTTGAAGTGCCGATCATCGTGGTGGTACTGAATCGTGTGGGTATTGCGACTTACTCCAAACTGACCAAGGCTCGTCCTTACGTAATTGTCGGAGCATTTGTTCTTGCGGCTATTTTTACGCCGCCTGATGCGCTTTCTCAGATTCTGCTTGCATTGCCTCTGGTCATCCTTTATCAGGTTGGCATTTGGTGTGTGAAGATTGCCGGTGTGAGCGATGAAGAGGTTGAAGAGCTGAAGGAAAAAAAGAAAGAAGAAATGGCCAAAGGCATTTAATCTCTGCGCTTACCAAAAACATGAACGCCGTCTGACAAGTGTCAAACGGCGTTTTTTCATCACTCAAGACCCAGACATGTCGACGCCTTCAATCGTTGACGGCGGCACCAGCGCCTCTTTTTCCAAAGAGCCTCGTGGCCGCTTAGTCGGGAGGATACGTTTGGTGAGTACTCGCCCCGAACGAAGTATCTTCACCTCAACGGGGGTGCCGGGCTTAAGCCTTGCGATGATCTGCAGCAGCTGATTGGCTCGGCGCACGGGGGTGCCGCTTACTTCAAGGATGACGTCGAAGCTGCGAAGATCTGCGTGGGCAGCGGGAGAGTTGGGTAAAACCCGTTTGATCAACACGCCTGAGCTAACGCCGAGGCTTAAGTCCTGAGCGAGTTCTTGGGAGAGTTGCCGAGGAACGAGACCGAGGTAGCCTCGTTCAATATTGCGGCCTGCGAGCAGTGCCGGCAGCACGTTGTTGATGATAGAGCTCGGAATGGCAAAGCCAATGCCAACAAAAGCTTCTGTTCGGTCAGGAGAAAATATCGCGCTGTTGATGCCGATAAGTTCGCCCTGAAGGTTGATCAGAGCTCCTCCCGAGTTGCCCTGATTGATTGCGGCATCGGTTTGAATGAAGTCTTCATAGCTGTTGAGCCCAAAGCCATGGCGCCCAAGCGCTGAGATGATTCCGGCTGTGACGGTTTGACCGACGTCGAATGGATTGCCTATGGCAAGAACAGTCTGACCGACCTTGAGCTTGGAAGCGTCGCCCAAAACGGCGGCGGTCAGTCCTTCAGCTTTCACTTGCAAAAGCGCGAGATCAGTTTCTACGTCTTTGCCCCGCAGTTTGGCCTCAAATGTACGGCCGTCGGCCAGTGCTACGCTCAAATTGGAGATGCCGTCAACCACGTGGTAATTTGTCAAAATGTCCCCATGCTCGGAGACAATAACGCCGCTGCCCAGTGCTTTCATGTGCGTCTCGGGATCGCCGTCCCAGTTGACGCCGATTGCATCGGATGAATGCGCAGCTGCGGACTTCCGTGTGAAGATGTTCACCACAGAGGGCGCAGCGCGTTCGACGGCACCGCTGAAGTCACTTTGGCGACTGATAGCTGAGAGCTCCAGAAAAAGCGGATCCACTTTTTGCGAAGCGTCATCGGGCAGAATGCCGGCGGCTTTGAGGCCTAGGGCGGCTCCCATAATAACCGTTGCTGTTTGGGCAAAAAGGAGCCAAAGGCGGCGGAGAGTACCGGGATGATTCTGCTTTGTCGACTGTGTGACGGATGCTTCTTGAGCGGGGATGGCCATTTTTTAAAAATGACGACAGAGGAGATGAGATGCGGATTCAGGAATTAACGCAATATCTTGACACGTATCTGCGTGCTGGAGAGTTTCATGATTATGCCCCGAACGGCCTGCAAGTTGAGGGTTCTCGGGAGGTTGAACACATCGTGCTCGGTGTTTCTGCTTCGTTAGGGCTTATTGATGAAGCTGCGCGCCGTGGCGCCGATGTTGTGTTGGTACACCACGGTTGGTTTTGGAAGGGTGAATCACCACGAATTGCTGGTGTCAAGGGGTGTCGAATCAGACATTTGATGCAGTCCGGCATGCATCTTGTGGGATATCACCTGCCGCTTGATGCGCATGAAACGGTCGGCAATAATGCAGAACTCGCTCGAGTACTCGGCCTTACGATTGAAAGCCGTCATGGTGAGTATGGACTCCTACATGTTGGAGAGATCATTTCGGGAGCGATGCTGGCAGCCGATTTTGCCCAACGAGTTAATGCAGCGCTCGGCCGAGCCCCGCTTCTTGTAGGCGATGCGCAAAAAATGGTCAGGCGCATCGGATGGGGCTCTGGCGCTGCCCAAGATGAACTCGCGGCTGCCGCCGCCTTAGGGTGTGATCTCTACCTTTCCGGAGAAATTCGTGAACATACCACTTTTGAGGCCATAGAATCGGGCGTGCCATATCTAGCGGCTGGCCATACGGCAACAGAGCAGTTCGGCATTCAAGCATTAGGACGTCACTTGCAGAAGGTTTTTCCTGGTCTTGTGATTGAATATGTGCCGCAGGATAATCCTGTTTGACAATAATGCGTCTCATTAAGTCGCAAAACATATTGAAACAAACACTGAGTTAATTCTCGCAGAGTAAAAAACAGGATCATTGCTGTTTTTGTTAAATGTAACAGACTGACGCTGATGTAAAATTCTAAATTGTCACTGACGCGTCTCCGCCATGCCGGCTTGTGCCGGGGCGGATTTTTTCTCTGGTCGCCCCAGTGTTCCACTCAGACGTCACGGCACTGCGCATGCGGTGCAAATGGATCCCGTCACAGAAGGCTACGCTCACTCCATGATGATTCTTTACTCGGGCCCGAGCTGCCCGTTCTCCCACATGAGCCGCATCGTTCTCAATGAGAAGGGATGCGAATTTGAAATCAAGTCCATCGATTACGAGGGCGTTGGGCCCAGTGAGGCCGATCTTGCCGTTGTGAAGATGAGTCCCTATGGGGAGCTTCCGGTTCTTACGGAGCGCGATCTTTTCCTTTACGACGTCTATGTCGTCAACGAATACATTGACGAGCGATTCCCGCATCCGCAACTGATGCCGTCGGATCCGGTTGGACGTGCTCGCACACGACTCTTTTTGCACGTACTTGCCCGTGAACTTTTCCCGCATGTGCGTACACTGGAAAATTCGGCGGCACCTGCTGAGAAAAAAGCACATGCTCGCAAGCGCCTGAGCGAAAGTCTGGGTGTTCTTGCCTATCGAGTGGGCGATACGAAGTTCCTCCTTTCCGACGAATTCGGAATGGTTGATGTGGTGCTTGCTCCGATTCTGTGGCGTGTGCCATTCTGGGGCATTGAGCTTCCGTCTACGGCGGCCAAGCTTGAAATTTATGCGCAGCGTCTTTTCGCTCGTCAGTCCTTTATCGATTCGATGACGCCTGCTGAGCGTTCGATGCGCCAGTAACGTTTGGGGCGGGAGTGTGAGCTCCCCCCGGACGTATCCCCTTTTTCTTGAGAGCGAGATTCTTCATGACCCAGCCCCTTCGTTCGATTCGTGCCAAACTCATCGAATCCGTCCGCGAATATTGCGCTGAGCACTTCCTTCGCCCGTATATCTGGGTAGACGTTGATGACGCCTGCTTGGTGCCGTTCGAGTATGTGACAGAAGGCATGATCATTCTGGATGTGGACGATGAGGCCGTGCGAGGACTTGAACTTACTGATGAGCTCCTTACCTTTGAGGCTCGATTTGGTGATTCAGTCGAGCCGATGCAGGTGGTCGTTCCGCTTAATCGAATTGTGCATGCGGCCCCGGCGGAGACGCCGGAAGAAGGCGCTTCCTTCATGGTGAAACCCACGCATCCGGATTTGCGCGCGGAAATTCTTGGTGAGGAAAAGCCTGCAGAAACAGTTTCTGCGCCACAGCCTCATCGCCCGATGCGCATTAAGTAATAAATTTCGGTATAATCCGCACTCTTTCGCCTCTTTAGCTCAGTTGGTAGAGCAACCGCCTTGTAAGCGGTAGGTCAACTGTTCGAGTCAGTTAAGGGGCACCAAATTTCAGTCCCGAACCGTGTTTTGGCGGTTCGGGATTTTTTATATTTCATATGGTTATCTAAAATCTGACGCCTTAGTGGTTCGCCGGAGAACGGGAGCGTGATCCTTGTGCAGGCAATGTTCAGACTTGATGGACGACTTTTGCCAAGATCATTTTGGATATGGAAATCCCCAGAAAGTCATCTCACTCTCTGGGGGCAAGGTTTGGAACTTGCAATTGAGGCATACGCTGCAAGCTTGACGAAAAAGGCGGCTACTTTGCCCGTCTTCCCATCGTTACGCGGTCATTGCCGCCATAGTCTTTTTTAGTGCGGACCGCAGCGAATCCAGCCTGTTCGAGCATTGCTCGAACTTCAGCGCCCTGGTCATAGCCATGCTCAAGAAGAAGCCATCCGCCCGGAGTCAGATGGGCAATGGCACCGTCTGCAATTGCCTGCAGACATTCGAGTCCATTAATACCGTCGGTCAAGGCCTGAAGCGGTTCATACTCGAGATTGCGCAGATGTTCGTCATCTGGGCGAATGTATGGCGGATTGCTGACGATAAGGTCAAACTGACTGTTCGGTACAAGTGCATCCCACCAAAATCCTTCGCGAAACTCTACCTTGGCAGCAAGTTCGGCGGCATTGCCGCGCGCAATTTCAAGCGCGGCCTCTGAAGCATCTGTAGCAGTCACTTGGGCGCCTGGTATTTCCAAAGCCAACGTAATGCCAATACAGCCGCTTCCAGTACCTAGGTCAAGTACTTTTGGGTTCCCGGCCACAACAAGAAGCGCCTGTTCGACGAGAACCTCCGTGTCCGGGCGCGGTATGAGCACGGCATCTGTGACATGGAAGTGACGACCAAAAAACTCCTGACTCCCCGTGAGATACGGTACGGGTGTTCCCGCGGCACGCATGTCTACGAGCATGTCGAATTGAAGAATTTGGTCCTCAGTGAGTTCTGCTTCGTCATGGGCTATCAAATATTCGCGAGGTTTGCCAATGACAAAGCCAAGCAGAATCATTGCCTCGAATCGGCCAATGACGGGGGAAGCTTTACCGAGTTGGGCGCGGATGCTGGGGCCGATTTGCACGTCAGCCATGGTCTATGCGTCTCCTCGAATAGTGATTAAGTCAGTTTAGGCAAGCTCGGCGAGTGCTGCAGCCTGATGTTCGGTGGTGAGTGCTGTAATGATTTCTTCGAGATCGCCGTTCATGATCGCTTCGAGTCGATAGAGGGTGAGGTTAATGCGATGATCGGTAACGCGGCCTTGCGGATAGTTGTAGGTTCGAATGCGCTCTGATCGGTCACCCGAACCGATGAGATTTTTGCGTTCACTTGCTTCTCTTTCGTGTTGTTCAGCGACCTGCTGTGCATAGAGGCGGCTTGCCAGCACTGCCATTGCTCGTGCTTTATTTTGCGTTTGACTGCGTTCGTCCTGACACTCCACTACCATGCCGGTAGGAAGGTGTGTAATACGAACAGCTGAGTCGGTCTTTTGAATATGCTGACCGCCCGCGCCGGAAGCACGGAAGACATCAATGCGAAGATCAGCGGGGTTGAGCTTGACTTCTTCGATTTCGTCAAGTTCAGGAAGCACCGCTACTGTGCAGGCTGAAGTGTGAATACGCCCTTGCGACTCAGTAGCCGGGACGCGCTGCACACGATGGCCGCCAGACTCGAATTTGAGTTTTGAATAAGCGCCTCGGCCGATAATGCGCACGATAACTTCTTTGTATCCGCCTAGCTCGCTTTCGTTTTTGGAGACGATTTCCGTTTGCCAACCGTGACCTTCGGCATAGCGCAGGTACATGCGCAGCAGGTCACCCGCAAAGAGTGCTGACTCGTCTCCGCCCGTGCCGGCGCGAATTTCCAAAAATATGTTGCGGTCATCGTTGGGATCCTTGGGCAGAAGCGCTATACGAAGTTCCTGCTCAATTCGTTCCAATTCATGAGTTGCCGCAGTACTTTCCTCCGCAGCAAATGCCTTCATCTCCGGATCAGCAGCCAGTTCCTGTGCGGCTGCAAGATCGCTTTCAGCACGTTCATATGCATGGAGACGGCCGACAATAGGTTCAATTTCGCCGCGTTCACGCGAAAGATCACGAAAGAGATTCATGTCGGCGGCCGTTTCCGGCGCGGCAAGCATGCGGTCGATTTCTTCAAGTCTGCGCGAGAGCGCAGAGAGTTTCGAGCGGACGTTGTCGGTAAGCATTTGAGTGTTGTTTTTGCAAAAGGCAGCAGCAATACAGGACTGCTTGGATAAGCATTAGAGGATAGCGGGTTTTGTGCAGTCCGTCCGTGCCGGAAGGTATTCATAAGCAAACGGGACCCTTGCGTTGTGCATGGATCCCGTTTGCGTTAGGAATTAGTAATTTTTATCGATCGTGACGTCGATAGAAGCGGTCGAGCATGCGGCCTACCAGATCACGGTCATCGT
>OBWO01000900.1_pt1 | contig 13071 bp, 8 predicted proteins | sample 1476401 | NCBI WGS metagenome assembly OBWO01 (sample SAMEA2580091, study PRJEB22360) | human gut metagenome | biome: human gut; feature: human-associated habitat; material: faeces | place: Denmark | collected 2008/2010 | reverse complement strand
TAACCCATGCTCATTTCCAATATCTTAGATCTTTTTCATAACTTCTTTCCGCAAATATACGAAGTCTTTTGTGAAAACCGGACGCAAACCGATGAATAGTTTGCGCCCGGTATGGATATATAGAGAGTGTATTAAAGAGGGCGTATTTTATGGGGCATATTTTGCGAACTGGAAATAACATTTTCCTGAATGCAAGTAGGGTAGCATTTTATTCTCCGAGCTATATGTGCCACCCAGAACCCAGACCGGTTGCCGGTTTGGATCATGATCTCCCGTGAAGTCGAATCCTTGGTAAATATTTTTATCTTCTCTGATTGGTAGAGGGATAGACGTTGCCCCAAAGTCTTTGCCTGTACCGGGCGAGATATAGATATGTGTCAGGTTCTTCTTGTTGCCGTATCCGACACCTGCGTTTCCAAAGCGGACATAACCCCCGTTCACGGCCCGGTAACATCTCCCGTGGCTTCCGAGGTTTCCTACGATCCCTCCCCGGTAGTCGGTACCAAGCGTGCTGGTCGCTTTTTGCTGTCCGTTGATTTCTCCCATATTGTAGCAATCCAGTACGTAACTGTCGTCGTTATCGTTAGCCTTTTCTATGCTACCCACGATACCTCCAATGCCATGGCTGTCTTCTTTATCTTTCGGATAGTCTATATTTGCCCGGTTACAGCAGTAACGGACATGTGCTCCCCCTTGCTTCACATACCCCAAGATACCTCCTGCTCCATAATACTTGGCATTCCTGTTTATGGTGATATTTCCGTGGTTAACGGATTTATAAATTGTAATGGCATCCTCGGCGGCACCGGCTATACCGCCCACTCCGCATTCTTTATCTCCTGCGATACCTTGGATTACGCCGAAATTAGCTGCGTCATAAACCTCTATGTCTTTTCCTGAAGTTTTCCCTATGATACCGCCTACGTTATTTGTGGCTGATATCTTACCTAAATTCACGACTTTATTGATCTTTACGCTAGTTCCCGCTACCATACTCCCGAAAATGCCTCCGATATAATTGGATCCTGAGGAGATATTACTGTAATTTACTAGATTGGAAAACTCACAGTGGGATGAGCACGATGCTTGTCCGATAATTCCTCCTACCATAATGGCGCTATTATTCCCATTATTAAATGTTTCTGTTTTCACGCCGCAATCTGATATTTGAGTATCGCTCGCATATCCGATGATTCCTCCGACTGTACTTCTGCCGTAAATGGAAGGTTGCGTGAAGAGTCTTCTGAGAGTAGATTTATCGGCATATCCGACAATTCCTCCAATAGAAGCGGCATTTTCTCGATAGGGTTTTTCCGAATTTATGTTACCCGGGAAAATAGGTCGTGGAATCTTGCTCACGATTACGTTCGTGGTACTGAATTCGGGGGTATAGGTTCCTGTCAACGTCCCATTATATAATTTTCCGATGATTCCTCCTACGTTATTTCCTCCTTTTATTTTGATGTTGGGATTAATCACCAATATTTCCGGATCCAAAAGAATTTCTTTCCCCGGTTCTTGGTAAGATAAGGCTCCGGCTAAAGTGCCACAAATCCCTGAAGAAGCTTCAAGGGATTCATTATCCATATACAATCGTGAGGCCGGGGTAAATTGTATTTGGGTATCATCTAAAGAACCGAAAATACCTCCTATAACAGACTGCCCGGTTATCGAGGCATGAAACAAGGATTCCCCTTTAAGCTCTATCGTAAATGCGTTAGCGTGTGTTTTGTGGGAATATCCGATCATTCCACCCACATAACTACCCCCTTGGATTTGAGACCGATTTGCCGGATTGGACAACTGGAAGTTCTCGATGGTGATGAGGATACTGGTAGGGGCTTCCGACCGGATCTGACCGATCAATCCGCCGACATAGGAGCTACCTTTGATCGGCATGTCGATGGTTATGTCTTTGAAATTGGATGCCGCCTGTAAGAATGCCTCACCGATCAATCCGCCTACGTTCTGGTTACCGGATATCGGGAAATCGTTTAAGGTGGTATGTTGCAGCTTAATTTTTCTGGCATCGATTTGACCATATAATTTCCCGATCAGACCGGCCACATGATTATTCCCTCTCAAGTTTTTGAAAATCCCGTCGCTACTGATATCCTCCACTTGAATGGAAGCGTTCTCGGCCCAGCCGATCAACGCTCCGATATAAGAGCTGCCGGATTCCGAGAATGAGACGCCTAATCGCACATTCCGGATACTGATTTGTGCCAACGACTGGGCGTTGCCCTCGATATAGCCTATTAAACCGCCAACCTTATCCTTCGTGGACTTGATATTCCCGTTTAAGGTTATATTCTCGATTCGTATATTTCCGTTAGCTACTCCCGCAAGCAATCCGCAACAATTCCCCGGATACTCTATATCCGCTCCTTCTATATCAAGATTCCGGATCACTGCCCCGTCGTGTAAAATGGAGAAAAGCCCGATCGCGTCGCTTTGCTCTCCGCCGTTCGTCCCGAGATAGGTTAGGTTTAGTATCTTATGGGAATCACCGTCGTAGTTTCCCGCGAACGGGGCGCTTTTATAAGCGTTGCCTTGATACAGGCAATTGGGGATAGGAGCTTTGATGTCGGCTATTTGCTTGAAGAATTGCCCGTATCCGTAATTACTGTCGTACGTGGCTAATTGAGACACGAGATAGGCGAAATCGTTGGTGGAAGTAATCAGATAAGGATTCTCTTCCGTACCTTCGCCATTCAGCATCTCGTAAATATATTTAGTATCACGTACCATACTGACCATCTTGTCACGGAATGTCAGATGATAGCTTAGTGGATAGACGCTGCCTTCTTCATCGAATTTTAACCAAAGTATATAGTCTCCATCTTCTAATACCAGATTATTGGGGATAAACATTTCACAGGAAAGAATCCCCGCGTTTTTCCGGATCTTACCTTCCATGAGCTGTATGGAGTTATCGCTCAGCGATCTCAACTGGAAAAAGATCTGTTCTCTCGTATCTTGTATGGGAGTTTTGCCTTCCGGCAAGGAGAACGTGCTTATTAGATGAGATTCTGTCTCTTGCAAGGTCGATCCGCAGTCGTTTCGTATGATGTCATCGTCCGCGCATCCACCGAGCAAGATGATAAGCATGCATGCGCATATATTCCATATTGTTTTAGTGTATGTTTTCATGTTTGTTTGTTCGTTTATTTATAAATTAGGTTTATCAAATTGCATCTCGGATTTCTTAGGGATCGGAAAGCTACCTGTTTCGTTGGATGGTATTTCCCATTTTACATCAAAGTCCCATCCAGTAAAGGTCTTTTCCGACTTTAAGTCTTGTAAGCTGAATATGTTCATAATCACAGGATTCGGTTGCTCTACAGTGCCCAGCATGCAATAATTCCCAAAATAAGAAACGGATGCGGGAGGTGCGAAAAGATACCAATTCTCCCCGACATTCAAGTTCCTGCCTACCCTTACGTTTGGATTGACAACTCCAATTAGGGCATTGGCTCTTTTATTTGAGCGTCCCATATTTATACAATCGGAGATAAGGCAGCTTTGCTGAAGTTGGCCTACCAAGCCTCCGCTGCTATATTGGCCAATCTCTCCGGCGTTCAAGCATTGTGTGATAACGACGGAGTTTTCCACGAAATCATCAAGAGTGGCCGAAACCGAATTGCCGAAACTGACTAACGCTAGCGCACCTCCCATCAAGGCTACAGCGGGAACACCTTCGGGGAAAGTGATAACTGTAACAAAAAGCAAGGCTGAATTGACTGCGCAACAAACACCACTGACAACCGTATGTAGAACTTCTTCGTTTTTTTTGCTTTTAAGGATCTGTTTGGAGAGCAATCCTCTCTTATAATTCATCGCGTCACTATAAATCTGGTGGTTTGCCCCACTTTCAAACCATACTGTTAATGCCTTTCGATTAGACATGAACCTATTTGTCATATCTTTGCTCCTCAGTTTGATGCTTGCGAACGATAGGTTATCTATTTTATTGGCCAGTTTCGTGTCCATGTCTGATTCCAACATGGCGATATCATGGGTAATGACACCTTTCAGCCTCTCTGTTTCTATAATCTCCGGATGACCGTGTGAAATAAGCCCGAATACGCTAAAACCTTCTGATAAAATATCGATATCATTTAAGACGAGGCTAAGTACTGTAAGGGCGCAGTTAACAAGGATTTCTCCGCTTTCTCCCACGATTTTAGCGAAAGGGACAAATCCGACAAGAGTAGACGCCAGCTCGAATGTGGCAAACCCCAAGGATACGCCATCCATGATCGTCCATTTCTTTGCGTCGCCTACCTCGCCGATTATACCACCGAGGTATGAGGAGCCTGATATCGGCGCGAAATTGGAACAATAGTTCATGGCAAGCGTATTCCCTGCCCTTCCTATCATACCACCGGCATATTCATGGTAGGAGGCTACTTCCCCTAGATTCGTGTTAATACCCAACGAGCCGGCAAGGATGGAACCGGCTATTCCTCCGCTATAAGAGGAGGCGATTACTTTATTGAAATTCGCCGTGTTGGTGATGGAGGCCAAGGGAGCGAATCCTAAAATTCCACCAGCGAAGGATGAATTAGCCTCGATCATACCCTCATTATACGATTTATAAGCGCCAAGTTGCGCCTCACCGCATAATCCTCCTATATAACTGTCGCCGTTTATATTCCCCGAGTTCGAGCAAAAACCGATAAACGTGTTATTATAATAAGTTTTCGGCTGGGTAGTTACCAGTGTGCTTCCGATAATTCCCCCTACGCCCCTGCTTCCTTGCACCGTCCCGCTGTTTCGGCTGGAAATGATGGTGCTCAATCCGCTTCCTCCGGCGATCCCGCCCGTTCCTACATTATATATAGAATTGGCAGGAAGGTTTCCGGGAGGAGCGGTTGTGGATGCGGCACCTTTGATAGTGCCATTATTGCTACATGAATATACATAGAGCGTATCGGCGTACCCAACGATTCCTCCGGCACAATTGTAAGATGCGGTTACCTTGGTATTCCGGTTGTGGGAGTTCGTGATTTGTGTCATTGAGTACACTGTTCCTCCGCCAAGGATTCCTCCTACGGCAATCGCCCCGTTTATAGTGCAATCCTCTACCGAGCAGGAATCTATCCAGAGATTTACGTTCGGGTCTACCATGCCGGCGATCCCGCCTATGGCCATGCCGTCCGTGACTACGCCATCGCTACGGCTTTCGATGGTGGATTTTTTTACTACGCACCCTTTTATAAATGTCTTATTGATGCTTCCCCCCTTGGTGGTAACGGCTCCTACGATAGCCGATAGCGCTCCATAGCCGGTTATGGTGGCTTTCTCGATGGTGAGATTCGAGATGATGGCTTGATTTACGAAGCCGAACAAACTAGCGCCCACGGCGTTTTTATCTAACATTTTCAAATCCCGGATCGTATAGCCGTTGCCGTCATAATAGCCCGTGAAAGGATAACTGGCTGATAATCCGATCTGGTACCAGTTGCCCTCCCAGCCGCATTGGTCATTATAGTTGGCCATGCTAATGTCATTTTGTTGTTCGAAGCAGGTGTAGGAATTAACAAGGTTACCATTGTTGTGGAAGTTGAGGATCGCTTCTTGTATCTTCGCCAAATCATCGGCAGAGGTTATCCGGTACGGATCTTCCGGCGTACCGTTCCCATACAGGCCGATTCGCTCGTCACGGTTGGTTTCGGTGGAGATCCCATTCTCACTGACGGTAATGTAGCACCCCATGCCGAACTCCCCATTCCGCCCGTCAATGTCCGGGCAATCCGATTGGATGGTATATTCCATATATAGTAGCTGGTATTTACCCTCCTTCAGCCCTTTTTCCATAGTGAATAGGGAAGTCCCGGATAATCGCCGGTGCTTGGCTTTCCGTTGGATAATGTTCCCGTCGGGAGTCTTGATGTGGAAAGTCAGGTCTCCATACGTGAAATCTTCGGTTTCTTTCGTGAAACTGATCAGATCGTGTACTCCTTCATAGGTGTCCTCTGTGGAGGCCGGGATATCCGGAATGTTTTTGTCATCCGAACATCCCATCAGAATCAAAAGAAAGAAAAGGAGAAAAAAATAATTTGTCTTCATATATAGCTTGTTTTTAGGATTAACAGATATCGTTTCAATATGCGAATAGTAATCCTAAAAGCTGTCCGTGTGGCGCAAAACATTTGTCCGTGTGGCGCAAGTTTTTGAAATATAGTATTTTAATTTTCTTTTTCTTTCTCCGCAAGTTTTCGATATTCGTTAGGAGACAGGCCATAGCTCTGTCGGAAAAGGCGGTAAAATACCGAGCGGGAAGCGAACCCGGAGTCATAGCATATTTGATCGATCGAGAGGGCGGAGGGAGAGGAGAGCAGTTCGGCGGCATGCTTTAGACGAAAGTCATAAATATATTCGCGGACGGTCATATTCCCGCTGTAAGTACGTACGGCTTCCATCAAGTAGGTACGGTTGGTCCCCAAACGTTGTGCCAGATCATCCCGGTTCAAGGTGGGATCGGTGTATAGCTTTTCTTTTTCCAATAACTCGTTCAAGTTTATGAATAAACGTAATTCCCGGGAAAGGTCGTTCTCGGGTATTTGCTTAATGGTTTCCACCGCCTTATTCTCCTGCCGGATCTGTTCCTGTATACGTCTGTAAAGCACTTGATTCTTTGCTTTTAGACATTGGGAATAAATGATATATCCCGCTAGCAAAAGGACAAGGAGCAAGCAACCGGTAAAGGCGGCGAACATCCAGTTCCTTGCGTATTGCCTCTCTTGGTTGAGCCGGTCTACCTCGTAAATAGTCCGTAGTTGATCCATCCGAGAGGCGATATCCAACCGGTTTACCGAGTCTTTCACCTGTATATACGTATGATAGAGCGATATACAGGACCGGGGATCTCCGGAATGAGCCAGAAGTTCCGCTTTCTTCAACAAATCGTCCATATAGAAAGATAGGTCACCCTCATGAGCAGTTAACAGGATATCCATATCCTTGATAGCCCCTTGGTAATCTCCTGTCATTTTCCGTAATTCTCGACGAGCCTCGTAAAAATGCTCATAAGCGTTGGCCGGGATCTGGGGATGAATAAACCGGGCTGCCTCATCCAACAATCGTCTCGCCTCTTTTATTTGCCCTTTCTTTAGGAAAGAGAAGGCTTGGAGAGAGCGGGAGGTGACAGGATAATGTCCGGTAGGATCTACTTTCCCATGCTCGTCCCTCCATTTGACGAGGGCGGCATAGCTGTCGGCGTAACGGGATATGCGTTCCGTGTCGTTTACCTTCAGGGCGGTCATGAAGAGCCATTCGTAAAGAACGGCCGAGATGTAGAGTACTTGGTTCTCGCCATTCTCGTAAGTGGGGCATATAGCGATCCCTTTTTCCAGCGAGGTGAGGGCTTGGTCGTACAAGCCGAGTTTATAATACATGCTGCCTTGTACCTGCAAGGCCATCGTCATGCCTACCGGTTGTTTAACCTGTTGCGCCGTCTCGAACATGGTTGTGGCTTCCTCACGGGCCTCGTCGAACCGTCTTTGCTTGAACAATCCGGATATATAAGTATTATAGGTGGAGAAGTAGAAACTGTATTGCTTGGCATCCAATATAAAAGGAAGGCTTTCCTGCGCCTCGATGATAGCCGAATCCACGGAGTAGAAATTAAAGAGGCATTGTATACGATTCAATCTTGATTGACAGATAGCCGGAGTATCGTACCGGTCGATAGCGTCGTTGAGCGTAGCGTCCCAGTCGGCGATATCGTTGGTGGACATGGCTATACGCATCAGTAGATCATGCTTTTCCTTACCCACGCTCGCTGCGGCCCGTTGTCGCAATGAATCTGTCGGGGGATGTCCTTGCGCTTGTATCTCGTTATGAGACGAGATCAGGCAGATAAGCGATAATAGGAGTGCAAGAGGGCTTTTTCGCATCGAATTTTGTGATTAACTAACGTTAATAGAAGGTGTAAATATACGAAGTCTTTTGTGATAATTAGGTGCAAGTTGATGAATAGTTTACTCTATTGTGCCATTGAAGTAGCCTACAGAGTAAACGGATTAAAAAAATACAATAAAGCATTTGTTTGAAATGGTTTATAACTGGCTTATAATTAGATGGATATAAATTATGATGGAGATTTGAGTAAAACACGTACATGTTTTCGAAAAAACACGACCGTGTTTCTTGAAAATTACGTACGTGTTTTTGGAAAAACACGACCGTGTAAAAAATAGTCAAGTAAAATATACAGTAAGCTACCTGTTTTCTCGTGTTCACTTCATGGTGACACACCCTCTTCTTGTTGAAGGTTGATCGGTTATAATGATGAGGGCAAGTTTACCAGTGATTTCCCGGAAGTTTTTTTCGATGCTATTTTGAATGAACATATCCCCCTTCTCTTTTATTAATACGGATTTTTTTCCTTATATTCGCGTCACTTTTGAACACGTATCAAATAATTTCTAAATAAATCAATTAAGAAATGACAAAGAGTGCATTACAAATCGCAAGAGCAGCTTACCAACCGAAGGTACCCGCTGCGTTGAAAGGTGCAGTGAAAGCCGTTGACGGCGAGTATACTCAATCAGTAGCCGATCAGGAAGAAATCAAGAAATTGTTCCCGAACACTTACGGAATGCCGATCGTTACATTCGAGAAGAGTAACGAGGAGAAGGCTATGCCTGTCATGAACGTTGGTGTGATCCTTTCCGGTGGTCAGGCTCCCGGTGGTCACAACGTGATCGCTGGTTTGTTCGACGGTATCAAGGCTCACAACGCGGATTCTCGTCTGTATGGTTTCATCTTGGGCCCGGGCGGTTTGATCGATCATAAATATATGGAATTGACGGCTGATATTATCGACGAGTACCGTAACACGGGTGGTTTCGATATGATCGGTTCCGGACGTACGAAATTAGAGACGAAAGAGCAATTCGATAAAGGTCTTCAGATCTTGAAAGAGCTTGATATCAAGGCTTTGGTTATTATCGGCGGTGACGATTCTAACACGAACGCTTGCGTATTGGCTGAGTATTACAAGGCTATCGGTGCCGGCGTACAGGTAATCGGTTGCCCGAAGACGATCGACGGTGACTTGAAGAACGCCCAGATCGAGACCTCTTTCGGTTTCGACACGGCTTGCAAGGTTTACTCCGAGGTAATCGGTAACATCCAACGTGACTGTAACTCCGCCCAGAAATACTGGCACTTCATCAAATTGATGGGTCGCTCCGCTTCTCATATCGCTTTGGAGTGCGCTTTGCAGACTCAACCGAACGTTTGTATCATCTCCGAGGAGGTTGAGGAGAAGAATATGTCTTTGGACGATATCGTTACTTACGTGGCTGGTATCGTGGCTAAACGTGCCGCCGAGGGTAATAACTTCGGTACGGTATTGATCCCTGAGGGCTTGATCGAGTTCGTTCCGGCTATGAAACGCTTGATCGCCGAGTTGAACGACTTCTTGGCTAAGCACGACGCAGAGTTCAAGATGATCAAGAAGAGCGAGCAACGTGCTTATATCATCAGCAAGTTGACGAAGGAGAACTCTGATCTGTACGCTTCTCTTCCGGAGGGCGTAGCTCGTCAGTTGTCTTTGGACCGTGACCCGCACGGAAACGTACAGGTTTCTTTGATCGAGACTGAGAAGTTATTGTCTGAGATGGTTGGCAAGAAATTGGCTGAGTGGAAGGCCGAGGGCAAGTACGTAGGCAAGTTCGCCGCACAACACCACTTCTTTGGTTACGAGGGTCGTTGCGCCGCTCCGTCTAACTACGATGCGGACTACTGCTACTCTTTGGGTTACACGGCATCTTGCTTGATCGCCGCCGGTAAGACAGGTTATATGTCTTCCGTACGTAACACGACCGCTCCCGCTGATCAATGGATCGCCGGTGGTATCCCTGTTACTATGATGATGAACATGGAAAAACGTCATGGCGAGATGAAGCCGGTTATCCAGAAGGCTTTGGTTAAGCTTGACGGCGCTCCTTTCAAGGCGTTCGCCGCTAACCGTGACGAGTGGGCTTTGACTACTAGCTATGTATATCCGGGTCCGATCCAGTACTTCGGTCCGACGGAGGTTTGCGACCAGCCGACTAAGACTTTGCAGTTGGAGCAAGCTTAATACAGACTTATACATTATATAATATATAAGCTAGGGAGGATGTCATTTATTTGGCATCCTCTTTTTATTTACATACATTTGCCACGAGATCTTAAACCTAAAAATAAATCTTTATAACACATAGATTCCATGAAAAAGAAAATCGCCTATCTATTGCTCCTTTTGATGCTGATACCTGTCGGCTCGTTCGCCAAGGAGAAACGTACGTTCGAGATCAAGGACGGTCATTTTTATGTAAACGGGAAGGTAACCCCGATCCTCTCGGGTGAGATGCATTACCCTCGTATCCCCCACCAATATTGGCGGCATCGCCTTCGGATGATGCGAGCGATGGGCTTGAATACGGTCGCTACCTATGTCTTCTGGAACCTGCACGAGACGGAGCCGGGTAAATGGGATTTCGAGGGAGACAAGAATCTGGCCGAGTATATCCGGATAGCGGGAGAGGAGGGATTGATGGTGATCCTCCGTCCCGGCCCCTACGTATGCGCCGAGTGGGAGTTCGGCGGTTATCCGTGGTGGTTGCAGAATATACCGGGCATGGAGATCCGCCGGGATAACCCGGAGTTCTTGAAACGCACGACGCTTTATATCGATAAGCTTTACGAGCAGGTCGGCGACTTGCAGGTATCGAAAGGCGGCCCTATCATCATGGTGCAGGCCGAGAACGAGTTCGGCTCTTACGTGGCGCAACGTAAGGATATCCCCTTGGAGGAGCATCGCCGCTACAACGCCAAGATCAAGCGGCAATTGGCGGACGCCGGTTTCAACGTGCCTCTGTTCACCTCGGACGGAAGCTGGTTGTTCGAGGGCGGTTCCACCCCGGGAGCGTTGCCTACGGCGAACGGGGAGAGTAACGTGGAGAACTTGAAAAAGGTGGTGAACGAGTATCACGGGGGAGTAGGCCCGTATATGGTAGCCGAGTTTTATCCCGGCTGGCTGATGCACTGGGCGGAACCATTCCCCGATATAAGCGATTCCGGCATAGCGAGGCAGACGGAGACGTACCTCCAAAACGATGTCTCTTTCAATTTCTATATGGTTCATGGCGGTACGAATTTCGGCTTCACCAGTGGCGCCAATTACGACAAGAAGCATGATATCCAGCCGGACTTGACCAGCTACGACTACGACGCCCCGATCAGCGAGGCGGGTTGGGTGACCCCGAAGTTCGACTCGATCCGCAACGTGATCCGGAAATACGTCGCCTATGACGTCCCCGAGGCTCCGGCCCCTATACCGCTGATCGAGATCCCGTCGATCTCCTTGACGAAGGTAGCCGACGTGTTGGCCTTGGCGAAAGTAGCCGACGTGTTGGCCTTGGCGAAAGAGGGGGAACCGGTAGCGTCCGCGACACCCCTCACGTTCGAGCAATTGAACCAAGGATACGGCTACGTCTTGTACTCAACCCATTTCAACCAACCCCTGAAAGGCCGTCTGGAGATACCGGGCTTGCGTGATTACGCTACGATCTACGTGGATGGCGAGCGTGTCGGCGAGTTAAACCGTTGTTTCAACCAATATGCGATGGAGATCGATATTCCGTTCAACGCTACCTTGGACATCTTGGTGGAGAACATGGGGCGTATCAATTATGGCGAGGAGATCGTCCGCAATACGAAGGGGATCATCAGCCCGGTCAAGATTAACGGCAGCGAGATATCGGACTGGAAGATGTACAAGCTCCCGATGGACCGGATGCCGGCTTTGGCCTCCGGCGAACCTTATGTCTATAAGAATGGCTCGCCCGAGGTAGCGGCGTTAGGGAATAAGCCGGTTCTCTACGAGGGAACCTTCCACCTGTCCGATACCGGCGATACGTTTATCGATATGGAGGATTGGGGAAAGGGCATTATTTTCATCAATGGTATCAATATCGGTCGCTATTGGTACGCCGGCCCTCAGCAAACGCTTTACATACCGGGCGTATGGCTGAACAAAGGAGAGAATAAAATCGTTATTTATGAGCAGCTGAATAATGACCGGAAGTCGAGCGTACGGACGGTCAAGACTCCTGTCTTGACAAAACTAAAGAAAATTACAGCCATGGAGAAAAAGAATCGTTTGATGGATAAAGCGGTAAGCCCGTTTAGCGTGGATGAGACGATGCGGCGGATCGAGGAGATTATCAAGTCTCAAGGAGGTTCCGTGTTCGCCGTGTTCGATCATGGGCGAAACGCTAGCGAGGTAGGGATGAAGCTGCCTCCGAATAAGGTGATCGTCTTCGGCTCACCGAAAGTCGGGACTTTATTGATGCAGCAAGATCCATCTATCTCTTTGGAGCTGCCGCTACGTATCTCCGTTTGGGAAGATGCGGACGGCAAGGTTTGGATCGGTTCCCCGAATCTGGAGACGATCGCCTCCGAATACGGGATGGAAAACAGCGGCGTCATCGAGAAGATGCAAGAGGCCGTAACGAATATCGTGAGTAAATCGATAGCCGGCAGCCGGTAAGGCTTATGGATCTAATGCGATAAGAGCTTAGGAGGATGTCGGTAAAACGGCGTCCTCTTTTCTTTTATATGGCCCAAGAGACTCATTTACCGTGCTGTAGATTGATAATAAGGTTTAAAAGTCTTCGGAAAAATTAGGAATAGATTGTATTTTTTTCTGCGGTTTTTAACATATTGTTGATTCTTGTGAAGGTGTCTTTTTGTTAACAAGAATAAGCCTTATTGGGTCTATAATAGCTATTTGTACGAACACATATCCGCAAGTTCAAGGGAATGTGAAAAAAATATGCATACTATTGTTGTTTATTAAGAATAATAATTTATATTTGTACCCGTATCCGAAGAGTGGATATAATTATTAATGTTAACCTATTTTTGTGTTATGATGAACAAACAGTTGGCTTTTGTTAAAAGCGGGCTGGGTTTGGCACTTTGTTTCCTTATGGTCGGTGCGGGTGTAACCCGGCTCACCCGATAAATCAGGGGGAAAATTCTTTAATTCTATAGAAAATTTGCACC
>OBWO01000882.1_pt1 | contig 13410 bp, 8 predicted proteins | sample 1476401 | NCBI WGS metagenome assembly OBWO01 (sample SAMEA2580091, study PRJEB22360) | human gut metagenome | biome: human gut; feature: human-associated habitat; material: faeces | place: Denmark | collected 2008/2010 | reverse complement strand
CGCTGAGCATCGACTCCAACCCGCCCGAGCGCGAGATGGACATGCTGATGACCGCAGGCGAGCGAATTTCCATGAGCCTGCTGGCCATGGCCATTCACGCCGAAGGCAGCCGTGCCCACTCCTTCACCGGTCAGCAGGCCGGCTTCTTCACCGACGCCCGTTACGGCGCGGCCCACATCAAGGCCGTGAGACCGGACCGCGTGAAGAACGCGCTCTCATTGGGAGACATCGCCATCGTTGCCGGCTTCCAGGGCATCAACGCCAAGGGTGACGCCACCACGCTCGGCCGCGGTGGTTCGGATACCTCCGCAGTGGCGCTTGCCGTGGCGCTCGGTGCCGATATCTGCGAGATCTACACTGACGTGGACGGCATCTTCACCGCCGACCCGCGTATCGTGCCTTCCGCCCGCCGCATTCCGTCCATCGATTACGAGTCCATTCTGGAGATGGCGTCCTGCGGCTCCAAGGTGCTGGCACTGCGCTGTGTGGAATACGCTCAGCGTTTCAACATGCCGCTGCACGTGCGTTCCTCGTTCTCCCGTCGCCCCGGCACATTGGTGGTGCCCGACGGCATTGACCCGCGTACGCTGCCGAACCTCGACTGAGCGCGGCTACAGCGAACGATAATCGTAAGTAATTTCAAGCAAGACAAGGCAAGACATGACTGAAGAAGAAGCGAAATCCATGGGCGACCTGTTCCCTGACCTGGGCCCCGAGGCACCGGTGATTTCCGGCATTGCCCACGATCGTTCCGAGGCGCTGGCCACCGTGCGTGGCGTGCCGAACGAGCCGGGTATGGCCGCCAAGGTGTTCACCGAGCTGGCCACCGCCGGCGTGAACGTGGACATGATCGTGCAGGCCGGCGCATCCGTCGGCACTGCGGACATCTCCTTCACCGTGCCCGAATCGGCCGTCAAGCAGGTTCAGAACACACTGCTCGACAAGCAGGAAGTGCTGGGCTACCACTCCTTCGATGTGGACACCAACGTAGGCAAGGTGGCCGTGGTGGGCGTTGGCATGAAGACCCATGCCGGTCTGGCCGCCAAGTTCTTCCAGGCCCTGAGCGATGAGGGCATCAACGTGCTGATGATTTCTACCTCCGAGATTCGTATCGCCGCGCTCGTGCCGCTCGATCAGCTCAACGACGCCGTCAAGGCGCTGCACACCGCATACGGTCTCGATGCCGATCAAATCGAAGCCGTGGTGTACGGCGGTACTGGCCGCTGAGCCACTGAGCCGCGTTTTTGCGGTATATACGACGAAAGCCCTCCTTGCGGAGGGCTTTCTCAGTTTCGGACTCAGTTTCAACTACTTCTTGGTGATGTAGCCGAGAGCCTTGAGCATTTCGGCGCATTCAAGGGCACCGCCGGCTGCACCACGCAGGGTGTTGTGGGCCAGACCCACGAACTTCCAATCGAAGATGGAATCCTCACGCAGACGGCCGATGGAAACGCCCATGCCACCCTCGTAGTCCACGTCGAGCTTGACCTGCGGGCGGTCATCCTCGGTGAGGTACTGGATGAAGTGCTTCGGTGCGTGCGGCAGCTCCAGCTCGGAAGCCTTGGACGTGTAGTTCACCAGACGGTCGATGAGCTCTTCCTTGGTGGCCTTCTTGCCGAAGTTCAGGAACACGGTGGCGGTGTGGCCGTTGAGCACGGGCACGCGGATGCACTGGGAAGTGATCTTGAGGTCGCCGTCGAACGGCACGATCTCGCCCTTGGCGGCGTCCACATGGCCGAACACCTTGAGCGGTTCCTTCTCAGACTTTGCTTCCTCACCGGAGATGAACGGGATGATGTTGCCCACCATCTCGGGCCAGTCCTTGAAGGTCTTGCCCGCGCCGGAAATCGCCTGGTAGGTGCTCACAACCACCTCGCGCGGCTCGAATTCCTTCCACGCGGCCAGCGCCGGCGTGTAGGCCTGAATCGAGCAGTTCGGCTTGACGGCGATAAAACCACGAGTGGTGCCCAGGCGCTTGCGCTGGTGCTCGATCACCTCGAAGTGCTCCGGGTTGATCTCCGGCACCACCATCGGCACGTCCGGGGTCCAGCGGTGGGCGCTGTTGTTGGAGACCACCGGGGTCTCGGTCTTGGCATAACGCTCTTCAATGGCGCGAATCTGGTCCTTCGGCATGTTTACCGCAGAGAACATGAAATCAACGCCAGAGGCCACGGACTCGGCATCGTCGCCATCGACGACCACCATGTTCTTGACATATTCGGGCATCGGGGTTTCCATCTTCCAACGGTCGCCGACAGCCTCGGCATACGTCTTGCCGGCGCTGTGCGCGGAAGCGGCAAGCGTGACCACCTCGAACCACGGGTGATTCTCAAGCAGCGTGATAAAACGCTGACCGACCATACCGGTGGCACCAAGGATGCCGACCTTCAATTTTTCGGACATGATGACCTCTATGACCTCTGGGTTTCGATGGATTACTTACGTCGGACGGCCGTCATGCGGGTGGCCGTAAAACAATGCAATTGTACGAAACACGCGGAACAACGGCAGTGGTCTTCCCAGATGGTGGCTGCCCAATGAAGCGAAGGCGATGTTCTACACTGGTAGCCATGTCTATCGCATCAGTAGAGGCCCAAAAACAGCTCGACCGTATCGTGGCTCTCGGCTACCCGGATGTGGCGGATATTTCCGCCGCCGCATTCCGCTCGCTGGCCCGACCTCTGATCGGGGCGCTCGAGCATTCCGATTTGGGATCGAACATCCTGCTGGTGCCCACGCGTGAACTGGTTTCGCCTGAGTCGCTGATTGCACGAACCTCCATCAATCGCATGGCAGGCTTCACCACCATGCCGCCGCGTGACATCGCCAGCTTCCTGCCTCAAGACGGCTTCATGCCGCCGGAAGGCCCGTTCTATCTGGTCGTCAATCCGCACACCGGCACGTGCTATGTCAATCGCGAGCCGGATGTGGCCCGCAAACTTATTGACTCCGATGAGCGCCTGCCGCTCACCCTCGAGGAAGGCTTGGCCATCGCCACCCAGCACCCGGAGTGGCTGCTGGAAAAGAACGGCTTCAATCTGCTCGGCTCACGCTCCGCAGACGGACGCGTGCCGAGCATCTGGATGAGCCAGAACGCACCGCGACTGGGAGCCGTCTGGCCCAATTCCCGCCATACTTGGCTGGGCAACGCGTATTGCACGGCCCGTCGCGGGGTGAGTCTGTTCCGTTAAAGCGATTCTCCTCAAAAGACAAGGTCGGCAAGGTGGCGGGTTCCGACCCGGCTCCTGGTTCGTCAGTCAGCTCTGGCACGGACATCACGCTGTATGAAGGTGTGGACGCGGACAGCGTCAACGACTTGATGATCAGTAAAATCACGGGATTTAACACCATCAATGAACTCAATACGGCCGTAGTGGGCACATATTGCAAGGCGACGATTGCCGATGCCAGCAAGGACTGCATGACGTTGAGTGCAGGTCCCAATAGCTACGGTGACCCAATCGTGTATCAGGAATGGGGCGGCACGCCGAGCGACAGTCCGGCCGACAAAGATCGTGTGAATCAGTGCTTTGCCTCGAATGGTGGCGATGTCGGCCGATGCACGATATCCGGTGAGGGAGTCGGCTCATCCGGTGGTGGTGCTTCCGACCGCTTGATTACCAAAAACTGGGGTATGTTCGATCAAGACGGCGGCCAAGCAAAGCAAGGTGGATGGCGACCGCCCGTTGTCGGCGCATGGGGAACCGTAATGAAAGTCAATAAGGATGGCACCTTCTCCGGCTCCTACCATGACTCGGATATGGGGGCCACGGGAGACGGCTATCTCATAGGAAACGACGTCGATACGCTGAACGGCAAAGCATTGCTCAACGTGACGAGCGGAGCGGATAAGGGATACACGTTCTACGATTTCTCGTAGTGATTCAGCTGCCGTGCGGAGCGGCGGGGAACGTGAAGGACCGGCGCGTATGCTGTGCGAAACAGCATTACGTCCCTAGACTGGTGAGGCATGACGAACCTGCGATTCCGCGAAGACGGCAGCTTCCGCGTGCTGCAGATGGCCGACATCCAAGACGGCCCCAACGTACTCCCCGATACCATCCGCCTTATCCGTGAGGCCATTCGCAAAGCCGACCCGGATCTGGTGGTGTTCACCGGCGACCAGATTCGCGGTTACGATCCTGCCTACATCGACACTTTCCTGCGCCGCCGTGGCGAGGAACCGGGCGCTCGCGTGCGTGCGGTCACCGAAGTCGAGGCCAAGCTGCGCGGAATCAAGCGGCGGGCCAGAGACCGCGTGAACAATCGTCTGCTGGCCATGAAGTCTGACGGCAGCAATCCCGACGTCCAACAAACCGCGTCCACCGCGTCCACCACGTCCACGCTGGTCTACTCCACAACATCCGATTCACAGGATGTGCCGACGACTTTGGACGAGCTCATGGACGAGACCCGTGACAAAGTCCGCCGCACGTTTGCCGGCTTCCTTGGCCCGGTCATCGAAGCGGAAGTGCCGTTCGCCGCCACCTACGGCAATCACGATTTCCAGTGCGGCATCCTGGCCGACGAGCAGGACGGCATCTACCGCGAATTCCCCGGCTGCCTGAACCCGGTCGACAGCCTCGAGCCAGGCACTTTTGCCCTGCCCATTGAGGCTTCCGACGGATCCGGGCGCGTAGCTATGTCCGTCATGATGGTGAATTCCGGCGATTACGCCGGCAAGCCTGAAGAGAACGACGCCCAATACCCGGCCTATGTGGTCAATCCGCGCGGTCTTGATTTGGCTGATTCCGATGGGTATGGCACGCCAAGCCCCGAGGCGATCGATTGGCTGGGAGCCGTACAGTCCGAACTTGGCGAACGCAACGGCGACGGTAAGCCGGTGCCTGCCATCGCCTTCCAGCACATTCCGCCGCAGGAATTCTACGATTGCCTCAAAGAGGTTCCCGCATGGACGCCGAACGCGGTGGAAGGCGCACGTACCCACGCCGGCCATTGCTACGTGCTCAACCATGAGATTTGCCGGCCGGGATCGCGGCTGGGTGAGGCGATTGGCTGTGCGGACGAGAACGTCGGTGAAGTGGACGCCTTGCGTGAGGCAGGCGGCTACTTCGCGCTGTTCTGCGGTCACGATCACAAGAACGCCTTCGTGGGTCACACGCATGGCATTGATTTGGGCTACGCGCCCACCTGCGGATTCGAATGCTACGGTCCCAAGTCGCGCTATCGCGGCATCCGCCTGTTCGAATTCCATGAAAGCAACCCGGCCGGCTACGTGACCCGCATGCTCACCTGGGGTGATCTGGTGGGCCGATACTCCAGCAACGAGGTGCGCGTCTGGTTCGAGGACCACTGCGTGACCGGTGCCATCAGCATGCGTAACGAATTGCGCCGCCCGCAGGTATTCGCAGTGCTGTCCGGTGCCATGAGCCTCGGTTTTATGGCCGTCATCCGCTCGTTGGTGAAGAAGCGGTGACGACCATAAAACCGGTCAATACATCAATTCTGCTGATACGGCCTGAATGCGGAATAGGTGGCATCCTCGTCGTATAGCAGGTTATCGGGCTCTTCCGATTTTGGCGTGTAGGGGCATGTGTCAGAGGTGGGTTTGGATGGCGTGTCTGAAGCCGCCGGCGTGCAGCAGGCTTCTGGTGATGTAGTTGTCGAGGTTTGCGGAATCCCAGGGCTATGCCCCTGAGGGTCTCGAGCCTTCCGTTGATGGCCTCGGTGGGCCCGTTCGCGCTGTGCTCCCAGTCGAAGAACGCGAGGACGTCGCCCATGAGCCCCCACGCATAGCTGTAAGTAGTAGTGCTGCGTCGGAACGCTAAGTGTGCTGGCGTATTGTGAGATGAACGGGATGTTGGAATGGGCCGTCGCTAGGATAGAGGAAGTTATGCATGTTACCAATGCGTAAACGAATATCCAATAAGCGATTGTATGAATGGTTCACACAGTAAAGGAGGAACAATGGGTCAGGATCAATCATCCGTTTTTGATCTCGCAGCGGTAGCCGCAGCGTCCAATGGGGGGAACAACGACCCGCTGCTGCCTCCGGCGCGATTCATTGGCGATCCGCAGAAGCCGAGTCGTATGCCGTACAACAAGTACGCCGCCTACGACAAGCAGATCCCGTTTGATTACCCGGAGCGTACGTGGCCGGGCAAGCGACTGCAGCGCGCGCCGCGCTGGTGCTCCGTCGATCTTCGCGACGGCAATCAGGCCCTCGTCAACCCGATGGATTCCGAGCGCAAGCTGCGTTTCTGGAACCTGCTCGTCTCCATGGGATTCAAGGAGATCGAGGTGGGCTTCCCGTCCGCTTCCGAGACCGATTTCGACTTCATCCGTATGCTCATCGAGCGTGAGCTGATTCCGGACGACGTGACCATCGTGGTACTCACCCAGTGCCGCGAGCACCTCATCCGCCGCACTTACGAGGCGCTCAAGGGTGCCAAGCGCGCCATCGTGCACTTCTACAACTCCGTGTCTGTGTTGCAGCGCGAGGTCGTGTTCCGCAAGAACAAGGAAGAGATCAAGAAGCTCGCCACCGACGCGGCCGAGCTGTGCAAGGACCTTGAAAACGAGGCCAAGGGCATCGACCTGTATTACGAGTACAGCCCCGAATCGTTCACCGGTACCGAGCCGGAATACGCGGTCGAGGTGTGCAATGCGGTCATCGGCGTCATCAAGCCGACCCCCGAGCACCCGATGATCATCAACCTGCCGGCCACGGTCGAGATGACCACGCCGAACGTGTTCGCCGATGAGGTGGAGTACGTGTCCACGCATCTTGACGACCGTGACGCCGTGGTGCTCTCCCTGCACCCGCACAACGACGAAGGCATGGGCGTGGCCGCCACCGAGCTGGCCGTGCTGGCCGGCGCCGACCGCGTGGAAGGCTGCCTGCTGGGCAACGGTGAGCGCACCGGCAACGTTGACCTGGTCACGCTGGGCCTCAACTGGCTCACCCAGGGCATCGACCCGCAACTCGACCTGTCCAACGTACCTGAGATCCGCAAGACGGTTGAGTACTGCAACCAGATCAAGATTTCCGAGCGCCATCCGTACGCCGGCAACTTCGTGTTCACCGCGTTCTCCGGCTCGCATCAGGACGCCATCAAGAAGGGTCTCGAGGCCCGTCAGGTGGCCGCCGAGCGCGCTGGCGCCGATCTCGACAGCTTCGTCTGGCTCGTGCCCTACCTGCCGATCGACCCGAAGGACATCGGTCGCACCTACGAGGCCATCATCCGCGTCAACTCGCAGTCCGGCAAGGGCGGCATGGCATACCTGCTCAAGACCAACCACAACCTTGACCTGCCGAAGCGCCTGCAGATCGAATTCGACAAGATCGTTCAGAACTTCGCCGACACCACCAAGAAGGAAGTCAAGGACGAGGACATCTGGCGCTTGTTCAAGGATGAGTACCTGCCGGTCGAACAGTCTGGCATGACCGCCGCCGGCGTGGTTGTGGGCGATACCCACGACGCTTCGCTTGCGCCTTGGGGCCGCCTGAAGCTGCTCAAGGTGTCCGTCAGCTCCGGTGAGGACGGTTCCGACACCGTGCTCAAGGCTCGCCTGCTCGACCGCGGCGTGAACGTTGGGGGCGAGCAGCCCGTGGAGCGCGAGGTGTCCGGCATCGGTAACGGTCCGATCGCCGCCTTCCTCAACGCCATCTCCAACTTCGGCGTGGACGCCTCGATTATGGACTATGTGGAGCACACCATGTCCGTGGGTACCGACGCCATGGCCGCCTCCTATGTGGAATGCCAGGTCGGTGAGGCTGACGACGCGCAGATCGTGTGGGGCGTGGGCATTGACTCGTCCATTACCACCAGCGCGCTGAAGGCGATTATCTCCGCCATCAACCGTTCCCAGCGCAACCGCTGAGGCCGCTGAGTCGCACATATAGTATTGGCTCCCCTCTCTGAGGGGAGCCAATACCATTGGGTCTCTCCCTCAGTCAGCTTCGCTAACGGCTCCCTCATCAGAGGGAGCCGTTGCTGCCATCAGAGGGAGCTGTGCTGCGGCTCCTACTGCTGCTGGGATTGCGGCTGCTGCGGGTCGGGCTTGGGCTGCGGGTCGGGCTTGGGCTGCTGCTCGACGTCGGTGTCGCCGTCCCCGCCACTGCTGGTACCCGGATAATTCGGGCATTCGGTGGAATAGCTCGGGTTGGCAAGGCACTGCTGGGCGAATTCCTGCTTCTGCTGGGCCTCGGCATCAGCCTGCTTCTTGGCTTCTTCCTCGGCCTTCCGCTTGGCTTCTTCCTCGGCCTGCTTCTTGGCCTCTTCGTCATCGGTGGTGGAAGAAGAGGAGCTCTGGCCGCCGCCCAAGCCCCACGTGCCGTCGGAGCCACCAATCTTGCCGCTGTCCTTAGGCGTGGTGAACTGCTCAACGGCGGTGCCCTGCAGCGCCTGAGTCATGTATTCCTCGAATAGGTGCGCCGGGTAGCCGGTGGAGGTGACGCCGTAGCCGCCGAATGCCGGCACAACCTGCGGGTTGCCGTCCGCATCCGGATTCCAAATGGCCCATACGTTCAACAGGCTGGGCGTGTAACCCACGAACGATGCCGCCAGCTCATCGTTGGCGGTACCGGACTTGCCGGCCACTTGGCGGCCGCCCAGCGCGCTGGACACGCCAGCGGCGGTGCCGTAGGTGGTGGTGCCCTGCATGGCCTTCTGCACCAGCGCGCAATCGTTGGCGTCAAACACCTGCTTGTTCTCGTTGGGTGCGTTATAGAGGTCCTTATTATCGGAGCTCAGCACCTTGTTCACCATGTGCAGGGTGTTCTTCACGCCATTGTTGGCGATGGTCGAATGCCCCTGCGCCAGATCCCACACGGTCAGCGCGTTGATGCCCAGCACGTTATACATGGAGCTGGTGTCGATCTCTCCCTCGATGCCCGCTTCATGCGCGATTTTCGCCGTGCGCTGCGGCGTAAGGTGTTCGTTGACGTTCATGAACACCGTGTTCACCGAGTTGGCGGTGGCCTGGTACAGGTTGATGTTGCCCCAGTTGATGTTCAGGGCGTTGTTGACCTCGGCGGTGATGCCGGAGAAATGCTGGTGCGAGTTGCCGTTGAACATCGTATCGAAGTTCACGCCGGACTGCGCGGCGCCCAGCAGCGCGAACGGCTTCATCGTGGAACCCGGCTCGAACATGGCCTGATCGGCGTTGTTGAGCTGCTGTGTGAGGTAATCCGAGCCGGCGTAGACCGAGACCACGGCGCCGGTCTTCTGTTCCACAGCGATGCCGCCCACCTGAATGCTCTCCGGCATGCCGTCCGCGCGCGTGTCTCCCACGGACTGCATCGCATCCTGCTTGGCCTTGTCAATGGTGGTAACGATCTTATATCCGCCGGTGTCAAGATCTTCCTTGGTGAACGTCTTGGAAGCCACCAGCTCACGCCGCACCATATCCAGCAGGTATCCGTTGGGGCCGGCGTATTCGTTCTGCTGCGTCACGTCGGCGGTCTGCGGGAATTCGGCGGCCTTGTGATCCTTGGCGGTGATGTAGCCGTCTTCCTGCATGATGTTCAGCACGCGCTTGAATCGGGCCTTGGCCATATCGGGGTTGTCGGCCGGATCCCACGTGGAGGGGGAGGGGATGATGCCGGCGATCATCGCGGCTTCAGACAGCGTCAGATCCTTGGCGTCCTTGTTGAAATACGACTTGGCGGCGGCCTGGATGCCGTAGGAATTGCGGCCTAGGTAAATCGTATTCATGTAGTTGCACAGCACTTCATCCTTGGATTCGGTCTGCGCGATTTTGATGGCTATGATGGCCTCGCGGGCCTTGCCCACGTAGGAGGTGGTTTCGCCCATGTAGTAGCGTTCGGCATACTGCTGGGTGATGGTCGAGCCACCCTGACGGGTGCCCTTGGTCACGTTGTTGATGAACGCGCGGGCGATGCCCTTGAGATCCAGGCCTTTATCCGTGTAGAACGTGCGGTTCTCGGAGGCCACGATGGCGTTGCCCACATAGTCCGGCAGCCCCTCGCAAGAGATGATCTCGCGGTTCTGCTCGGCGTATGAGCCAATCGGCGTGGTGCCGTCGGCGTAATAGACGGTGGTCTTCTCCGCCAAGGCGAACTTCTCGGGCTGGGGCACCTCGGTGGTGGCATACAGGTATGCGAACACGCCGATACCGATTGCCAAGCCGAGTCCGATAAGGCCAAAGAATATGCCCAATACCCACTTGAGCACACGGTGGCCGCCATTCCTTTTATGGCTGGATGCGCGATGGGTGTTGGCCGGCTTGCGGCTCGTGTTGTTCTTGCCGCGAGGGCCGCGAGTAGAGCTTGTTTTCGTGGTGCCTGCAGTCTTGCTCTGCGTGGCGCGAGGCTTACGGAGCGCGGGGCCGCGGTCTGACGAATGTGCACGACGTTTATATGAAGCCATGATTCCACCGTAACTGCTGGCCTTGAACAAACGTTTGACGTGAACGCTCTCAGGGCGAACACCAAGCGCGATTTTCCCGGAACTCTTACAATTGGGCACTATTCTGCGACTTGCATGGATATTGGCTGAAAGCCGTGGGCGCAGCGCCGGCCGGCACGCGGCAATGCCTAATAAAAAGGGCTTCCCGTCGCTCGTCCACCCATTTTCTTAAGCTTGACACAGCCTCCGCGTGGCGGTATGTCACCCAACTCCCCCAGGGCAGGAATGCAGCAAGGGTAAGTGGCCTCTGCCGGGTACGTGGAGGTTTTTCTTTTGTGCGGATTTGGCCCTGAGCGCGCGGCGATGCGGCGCACTGTCCGGGGCGCGGCCGTACAGTCGTGAATATGAATGACGCACAGAATCCTGTAATTCGTGATCCGCATGCGCCGGCCAGTATGGTGGGAGGCGCCTCTGATGCGCGCTCCGCCGCCGATAATGCAAGTGACCCGTTCGCCGCGTTGGGATCGGGCTCCGCTGCGGCAAGCGCGTCCCCAAACGTCATCGATCCGCTGGCCGGGCTTGGCTCGCCGGCTCGCGGACCGTCGCGTGGGCTTGATGATCTCGATCCGCTTGATTCCGGCGAGGTCGACCGTGGACTGGCCAAACTCGACCCGTTGGCTGTGCGCCCGCGTATCTCCAGTCGCGTGCTGTGCGCCGTGTTCGGCCTGCTGCTGATCGCGGCGGGATTCGGCATCTGGTGGGTGTGCGTGTTCACCGAAGACGGCCAGTCGTATGACGAACTGGTCTGGAAGAACCTCGTGACCGGCGTGCCCGGCGCGGTCGGCGGCCTGATGTCGCTGGTCGCCCAATCATGGCTGGTCATCGCCATCAGTTGTCTGCTTGCGGTGATTGGCGTCGTCTCGGCATTGGTGCGTCGTCGTTGGTGGCTCGTCGGGCAGATCGTCGTGTTCGCCGCGGTGTGCCTGGCCGTCACCCGAATCAAAGGGGTGCTGCCGCGTCCGTTCATCATCAATACTGATTCTCCCGCAGCCAATTCCGCGCCTTCCGGGCACACGATGCTGGCCGCCGCCTGTGCGGTGATTCTGCTGCTCGCCGTGCCTCGTGCGGCACGTGCGCTGGCGGGCATTATCGGCGTGATTTGGTCTTGGACTGTCGGCGTATCCGTGATATACGGCCAATGGCACCGCCCCTCGGACGTGGCGATGTCAATACTGCTGGTGGCCGGTCTGGCGCTGATCGTACTGGTCTTCACCCGGACGTCCGGCATGGACGAGCCGGGCAGCCGCGTCTCTTCCGTGAGCGTGCAGATTGTTAGCAGCGTGCTGATCACCGGCGGCCTCCTACTGCTGGCATACAGCGCATACGTGATCTGGCAGGTGGTTCCGGGCCTGAATATCAGCGCGAGCTGGGCGGTGTCGGGTTCGATCGTCAGCGCCATCGTGGGCGTTGCCGGTGTTGCCGCGCTCACCTTCGGCCTGCTGCTGGCTTTGCGGCACATCACTGCCGCACCGCTGAGTCGATTGGGCCTCATCGGCGCGCCTCCAGCGCCTCCACAACGGTGATTTATGGCGCGTTGTGGCCGTAAATTTGGCAGTTGACCATGAGTCGTGAGTATTATGACGCCAGAAACACCGCGCGTTTCACACAATGAATAAGGAGTAGGGCATGGCTACCAAGCTCGTGATTGTGGAGTCCCCGACCAAGGCCCACAAAATCGGTGACTATCTGGGCAAGGGATACACCGTCATGGCATCGGTCGGCCATATTCGCGACCTTGCGCAACCCAGCCAGGTGCCCGCGGCCGATAAACCCAAGTTCGGCAAGTTCGGCGTGGACGTCAACGATGGGTTCAAGCCCTACTACATCGTGGATGGCGATAAGAAGCGCACGGTAAGCGAGCTGAAATCCGCCCTGAAGGGCGCCGACGAGCTCTATCTGGCGACTGATGAGGATCGCGAGGGCGAGGCCATCGCATGGCATCTGGTGCAGACGCTCAAGCCCAAGGTGCCGGTCAGGCGCATGGTGTTCCACGAGATCACCAAGGACGCCATCAACGCCTCGCTGAGCAAAACGCGCGATGTCGACAGCCATATGGTCGACGCTCAGGAGACCCGCCGTATTCTCGACCGACTCTACGGCTACGAGCTGTCCCCAGTGCTGTGGCGCAAGGTGGGGCCGGGCCTGTCCGCCGGCCGCGTGCAGTCCGTGGCCACCCGACTGATTGTGGAGCGCGAGCGCGAGCGTATGGCGTTCAAGCGTGCGCCTTACTGGGATGTCGTCGCCACGCTGGCCGCGCCTGACGCTTTGGGCGAGCGCGCCGAGTTCGCGGCCCGCATGATCTCGTTGGGCGGCAAGCGACTCGCCGGATCCAAGGACTTCGGCTCGGATGGCCAGCTGACTCCCGATGGTTTTGCGGGCAGCGTTCGCCAGCTTGATGAGGCTTCAGCCACCGCCGTGGCCGAAGCGCTGAAGAATGCCGACTTCACCGTGATGTCGATGGAGACCAAGCCGTACCGCCGCCGCCCGCAGCCGCCGTTCACCACCTCCACCCTGCAGCAGACCGCGGGAAATCGCCTCGGGATGGGGTCTCGCGCAGTGATGCGTGCAGCACAGAGCTTGTACGAGAACGGCTACATCACATACATGCGAACCGATTCGGTGACGCTTTCGCAGGAGGCCATCACCGCCGCCCGCAACGCCGTCTCCTACCATTTCGGCGACAAGTTCCTCTCCGCCGAGCCCAAGCAGTACGCCACCAAAACCGCTGGCGCGCAGGAAGCCCACGAGTGTATTCGCCCGGCGGGATCCCGATTCCATGACCCCGATGAGCTGGCCTCCAAGCTGCCCATTGACCAACTGCGCCTGTACACGCTGATCTGGCAGCGCACGCTGGCATGCCAGATGGCCGACGCCACCGGATCGACCGCCACCGTGCGCCTGTCTGCGCCGGCCGGCCCCACCGAGGGCGAGGCCGTGTTCCAGGCGTCCGGCACCGTCATCGAATTCCCCGGCTTTATGAAGGCCACGGGGGAGGGGCGCAAGCCCAAGGCCGCCG
>OBWO01000877.1_pt1 | contig 13461 bp, 17 predicted proteins | sample 1476401 | NCBI WGS metagenome assembly OBWO01 (sample SAMEA2580091, study PRJEB22360) | human gut metagenome | biome: human gut; feature: human-associated habitat; material: faeces | place: Denmark | collected 2008/2010 | reverse complement strand
TTTTCCTTGCGACAAGTCGCGGAAAATACACATGGAAACAAACGCCCGGACAATGATTTTGATTTCGGGAAGGATTATAGGGACTCACTGCGACCGACGCGACGCATAACCGTGTCATTGATAAAAAGGCAGGCCTCCTTTATATCTCCATAAAAGCGGGTGGAATAGCGAAATACATGGGTCCGACAATATCTTGTGAGAAAAGATTCCGCTCCATGAGAAGACAGGGACTTCTGCTCTCTCTGCTCTGCATAATCTTTATGCCTGCATTTCGGCTTCTTTGCCTTTCCGCATGCACTGTATCTTTGGGGTTTTATCTTGTTCCTGCCATCTGATGAAATCTGATGACATCTGACGACAGGTGTTTGGAAAAAAGATCGTTGTTCTGCTATATTTGTTTCGAACCAATTGAATACGCTTATGGAAATCGTCACTATTGAAGCGACAGTCTTTGAAAGTATGCTGGAGTATCTGGAAAATGCAGCCCGGATTACAGATGAACTCTGTGAGAAGCTCCGTGAGAAGAGAATGGGGGAATGGTTGGATACCCAAGAGGTCTGCCTTCTGCTGGACGCCTCCCCCCGTACTTTGCAGACCCTCCGTGAGAACGGCACGCTGGCATACAGCCGGATCAGCCACAAGGTCTATTATAGGCCGGAGGATATACAAAAGATACTTCCCGCCATTCAAAAGAGAAAGGGAGGCCAGATATGAACGGGCTGCTGACCGGAAAGCATGAGAGAATCCTTGCCCTTTTCCGGAAACTTGATCATATGACGGACAGGCTTGGCAGCCTGTCCCGAAGCCACCGTCCCGTATTGGACGGGGAACATTATCTTACCGACCGTGAACTCTCCGGCAGGTTGAAAATCAGCCGCAGAACCTTGCAGGAATATCGGAACGAAGGCAGACTGCCTTACATCCAGCTCGGTGGTAAGGTTCTGTACAGAGAAAGTGACATAGAGAAAATGTTGCGGGATGGATACAGAAAAGCCCGATCGCCATTGTAAGGGAAGTCTGGAATGAGGTCAAAATGAATGGGACAGAAATCTGTGAAGACGGTTTCTGTCCCTTGTTTTATCTTGTTGCGACCATACATTACGGTACCTTTTCGTTTTTTTCCTGATCGCATTCCTTTTTCCATCCGCTGTACCGTCCGCGTTGATAGACCCTGGACGGCATGTTGTCGTCCGGCAGGGAATACATGCCTTTGGTTTCTTTCGAAAGTTTTCCGAAATCCCTGCGTACCTTCTGGTTGGTTATTTCCGCATAAATCTGTGTAGTACGTATGCTGGAATGCCCCATCATTTTACTGATGGTCTCAATTGGCACGCCGTTGGAAAGGCAGATTTCAGTCGCATAGGTGTGTCGGCTCATGTGGAATAAGATAGGCAAACGGAGCACCGGAAACGAGAAGAAATTATAACGTAATCCATTGGAAACTAACCATCTCTCTATATTCTTCCACTTGAGAAAAAAGCAGGAAAGTGGAGATTATTGAAGATGTTCAGTTACCAAACCGTTAGCCGGTCAGTTACCGAAAGGGAACGAGGTAACGCAAAGCAAATCGGATAATTAAAAACGCCGATATATTGCACTGATTGTCATTGTTTTGCATACCGAAGAACGCTTATAAAACAAGTAATTTTGCAACTAAAGTTATAAGCGTATGAAAGTGGAAAAATTCAAGGTTTTGCTCTACCTCAAAAAGAGCGGACTGGACAAGTCGGGAAAAGCCCCGATAATGGGACGCATCACCGTGAACCGGATGATGGCGCAGTTCAGCTGCAAGCTCTCCTGCACTCCCGGGCTGTGGAATCCCCGTGAAAGCCGTCTGAACGGCAAGAGCAGGGAGGCGGTGGAAACAAATGCGAAAATCGACAAGCTGCTGCTTGACATCAATGCCGCTTTCGATTCCCTTCTGGAACGCAAGGGGGAATTTGACGCCGCTTCCGTCAAGGATGCCTTCCAGGGCAGCATGAAGACGCAGATGACCCTGATGAAAATGCTGGATGCCCTCAGGGATGAGGTGAAGAGCCGTATCGGGATAGACCGGGCAAAAGGTACCTATCCGGCATACGACTTTACCTGCCGTACCATGCGTGAGTTCATTGAAACCAAATTCAAGACGAAAGACCTGGCCTTCGGGCAGTTTACGGAACAGTTCATCCACGACTATGAGAATTTTATCCTTGACGAGAAAGGGTACGCCGTGGACACCGTACGGCATTACCTGGCAATTCTCAAGAAAGCGTGCAAAAGGGCTTATCAGGAAGGACACTCCGAGCGGTTCATGTTCCAGCACTACGTCCTCCCGAAACAGACCGTCAAGACCCCCAAGGCACTGAGCCGTGAAAGTTTTGAGAAAATCCGTGACGTGGAGATAGCCCCGCACCGCACGACCCACCGTCTGGCAAGGGACCTGTTCCTCTTCGCCTGCTATACCGGGGTCGCCTACAGCGATGCCGTGACCGTCACCCGGGAAAACCTGTACACCGGCGAGGATGGCAAGCTATGGCTGAAATACCGCCGTAAAAAGAACGAGCTCCGTGCAAGCGTGAAGCTGCTGCCGGAAGCCGTCGCCCTGATAGAGAAATATCATGATGACAGCAGGGATACGCTGTTCCCGATGATCCACTATCCGAGCATGAGAAACCACATGAAGGCGCTGGCCGTGCTGGCAGGGATAAAGGAGAACCTGTGCTACCATGTCGGACGCCACTCGTTCGCCTCGCTCGTCACCCTTGAAGCGGGCGTTCCGATAGAGACCATCAGCAGCATGCTGGGGCATAGCAACATACAGACGACCCAGGTCTATGCCCGCGTCACCCCGAAAAAGCTCTTCGAGGACATGGACAGGCTTATCGAGGCTACCGGAGATTTGAAACTTGTTCTATAACCCATAAACAATGAGAATCATGAGAAGTACCTTTTCCATACTATTCTATATCAACCGCGGCAAGATAAAGGCTGACGGAACAACTGCGGTCATGTGCCGCATCACCATAGACGGCAGGAACACCGCCATCACCACCGGGATATGCTGCAAGCCGGAAGACTGGAACGCCCGAACCGGAACCATACGCACGGTAAGGGAAAACGCCAGACTGCAGGAATACCGGAAGTATATCGAACAGACTTACGAGGAAATTCTGAGGACACAGGGTGTCGTCAGTGCGGAGATTATCAAGAACCGGGTGACAAGGCAGTTCGTCGTTCCGACACACCTGCTCCGGATGGGCGAGATAGAGCGTGAACGTCTCAGGATACGTAGCAGGGAGATCAATTCCACCTCCACCTACCGGCAATCCCAGTATTTCCAGAAGTACCTGACGGACTACCTTGCTTCACTGGGGAAGAAGGACATCGCCTTTGAAGAAATAACGGAAGACTTCGGCAAGAATTACAAGGCATTCCTTATCAGGAACAAGAATTTCAGCACCTCGCAGACCAACCGCTGCCTCTGCTGGCTGAACCGCCTCTTGTATCTTGCCGTGGACAACGAAATCCTGCGCACCAATCCGGTGGAGAATGTCGAATATGAGAAGAAAACCGCGCCCAAGCACAAGTATGTCACCCGTGAAGAGATGAAAAGGATACTGGCCATGCCTCTGAATGAAGGACGTGCGGAGCTGGGCAGGCGTGCATTCATCTTCTCCTATTTCACCGGACTTGCCTATGCCGACATCAAGCAGCTCCATCCGTGCCATATCGGGACGACGACGGAGGGGCGGCGGTTCATCCGCATCAACCGGAAGAAGACCGGGGTGGAAGCGTTCATCCCCCTGCACCCGATAGCCGAGCAGATACTGTCCCTGTACAATACCACCGACATGCACAGCCCCGTATTCCCGTTGCCGAGCCGGGATTCCATCTGGCACGAGATACGGGAAATCGGCGTGATTCTGGGCAGGCACGATGACCTTTCGTACCATCAGGCCCGGCACGGGTTCGGGGTCCTGCTCATTTCAGAGAGCGTATCCATCGAGAGCATAGCCAAGATGATGGGACACTCCAATATTTCCACCACACAAGGGTATGCCAGGATAACGGAAGAAAAAATCTCAAGGGAAATGGACAGACTGATAGAAAAGAGAAGCCGGAGCCGCACACATTCCGGTTCTGACAGCCAATAACCATTTCGCAGCCGCCTGCTTCCTCGCCGTCCATGAAGTTAGTACAGACTTCATTGAAAGTGAAAAGGTCGGGCGGCCGTGCCGTTTCGGGCAGAATCTTCCTTTGCAGGCAAAGCGTATTCAGCCCGAAAACCTTTCCCCTTTCACGTCTGTACAAGGAAGGCTGACGGCAGCGGAAACAAGCGACCGACGGAAAAGTCGATACAACAAAAAAAGAAACAGCATACAGACAGTAGGAAACTACCGGTCCGTATGCTGTTCTGATTTTCTATAGGAGGGCGTTTTTTTGAAACACAATGAAAAAGGCAGGCGGCAAACTGCGCTCCCTCCAAAAAATCAATCCTTTTTTTCGACCACCTGCCAATATCCGCCCTTGTCCGGTCCGATTCGTCGGAGCACCCCGTCCGCTTTCAATGCGGCAATCTGTTTTTCCACCGCTTTGGCTGTTATGCCTATCCGTTCTGCGAGAGTTGCTGCACTCAACGTGTTGTCCTGTGAAAGCAGAGTCATGATTTTCTCCCTACTTTTCACTTTCTTCTCCCTACTTTTTTGTGGTTTCTCCCCACTTATGGGAGTATCATCAATGGATTTACGGTAAACCTCTATGTCACGGGTGAGATTTTTAATCATGGTAGCTGTCATAAATTCCCTGAAAACATTCAAATCCTCGTTCTCGCGGGTTTCCACCAGTGCCTTGATATATTCTTCCTTGTCCTCCTTGAGGATTTTTGTCGGTATCAGTCCGAACTCGAATTGCAGCATGTTCATCAGCAGGCGGGCCATCCTGCCGTTCCCGTCTGCCCAAGGGTGTATTGTCACCAAGTCATAGTGGGCATCAAAACTGATTTCATATAACTGTGTCATGCTCTTGGCGGCATGATTTTCACGTTCCCTGTTCAGCCGGGTACAAAATTCCGACAGTTTAGCCGGGACCTTGATGTAGTTCATGTACGATTTTCCACCGGGTCCGGCCGTGACATTCAACAGGCGCAAATCACCCCGTGCCGATGAGAAATCCCCCAATACGGTCTTGTACTCCTGCCCCGTGTTTTTCAAGACAAGGGCAGAGAGGCTTTTCAGCAAATCAACGGTTATGTCGGTATGGGCATCTGCCAGCCTTATGGCATGCTCGTATGCGTCTTTCAGGTCGAGATTCATGTGCTGTTCCACGATGCTCTTTCCTTTCAGACTGATTCCCTGATCGAACATGATTTGATTCTCAAGTTCGGTAATGGTGGAGCCTTCAATGGCCGTAGAGTGGGTAATGAGGGAATAGAGATAGAATTTGTCATAATCTATCTGCCTGTCTATTCCCAATTCTCTGTACAGAGATACAAGTTTTTCGAGTTCGGTCTGCATACATTTTCACTTTGAACGCAAAGATACGTTTTTCTCCCCACCAAACTGCCGTTTTCTCCCTACTTTTTTACGCTTTTCTCCCTACTTTTTATTGAAGTTACCATGAAAGTTGCCTTTAATCCGTAAAACGACTCTTTGAGTATAGAATTTACGAATAAGAGCAACTTTACCGGTCAGTCAATCATATATCCCGTTTCAAGCGGTACGCCTCCTTGTACCCGTCCATCAACGTACGTTCAATGTCGGAAGCCCTGTACAGGATCCTGCCGCCTATCTGGATATAGGGCAGTATACCGTTGTTGCGGTAATCCTGAAGGCTCCTGCGGCTGACCTTCAGTCTGACGGCTAGTTCCTTGTCGGTATAATAGCGTTCCCCGTCCAGAGACGGCTTGTTGTTTTCACGTATTTTCTCCACCTTTTCCGATAGTTCTTCCAGAGACGAGAGGAAGGCTCTCACGCGCATGTCGTTTTCCGGTGTCAGCAGCCGGATATTGCCATTGTCATTCATAAATCAGATATCTGTTTGTTGGTTTGTTGGTTTGTTGGTTGATTGGTTTGTTGGTTGGCTTGTTGGTTGGCTTGTTGGTCACATTGCATTTTCTTTCCTTGCCGGCTGTTATACACCGCTTCATTTCAGCCACGGGAAAGACGGCCTTCACGTCCTCCGGTCTGTAATACACCTTGTGGCTTATTTTGGTGTAAGCCAGCGTTCCGTTCTCCCGCATCGTCTGCAAGGTTCTCGGACTGATGCAGAGCAGCCTGCACACGTCATTGCTGTCAAGCCACTCCTTTTCTCCCAAGTCTTCCTGTTCCCGGCAGAGCCGTTCCACCTTTTCCGCGAAAATCTCGAATCCCGAAAGCATCCTCTCGAAAGTCGCCTTGTCTATGACCACTACTTCCATAATTCTTAAATTTTAAGTTTGACATTTGTTTTTTTCTATAGCTGGAACGGCGGACAGATGATACCGGAAAGGGGCTCTGGTGTCCGTAAAAGCGTTCCGCAAGCGAAGGAAACAAAAAAACAGAAACAGACCGCAAACCGGACGGCATGTGTCACCGTCAGACATTCCTTTTCACAGCAAGAGGATAATTGCAGGCGGTAAAAAGCAGAAAAGGACACACTCATTTCTTTGAAGCAAAGGTAGCCGTTCCCCACCGGAGCGCAAGGCCGGGCCCTGCGGGTCGGCGGGGAAAAAATCATCCTCGCGCTTTGCGCTCCGGTATTTTTTCCTGCCGAGCCTTGACGCTTTTCCGGTGGGAGAACGGCTGTAAGGCATTCAAAGAAACAAGAGTGCCCGTACTACGGGCCGGATGTCTAACAGATAAAAGCAAAAGGATATGGCAACAAAAGACGTGAAAGAATTCAACGGATGGTTTAACCGTTCATACGCGAGATTGAAGGAGAGACTCTCCATCTATGGAAAAATCGACGAAGACGCGTTCCATGACGCATATCTGGCTGTCAGGAAGCAGATAATGTTCTCAAGTGTCGGGATAGAAGATCCGGAGTCCTATTTCTTCGGATGCTATAGGAGAATCCTGCAGTCGGGCGCAAGGGATGAAAGCCGTTACGACACCCCCGGAGACGAGTATTTCGCAAGACTGGGTGAGACGGACTGCGCGGAAGAGACAGAGGAACGGGAAGAGATGCTGACCGGATGCGACAGGCTGGTAAGGGACATACAGAAGTTCCTCAGGCGGCATTTCTCCTATGAGGATTACAGGATATTCATGCTGCGGTTCTACGAGACCGGAAGCTCATTCCGCACCATAGCCAGGCACATGGGCGAGAAGACCTCGGTGGTGACACGCAGGGCGCAGGCGATGATGGAATCCGTCCGGGCAAACAGGAAGTTCATCGCCAGAAGAAGACTGATCATGGCCGGAGAGGCGGCATGACAAGAATAAAGGACAACAAGGTATAACAATAAAATATTGATGATTATGAAACTGACAGTTTATGACAAGAGCAATTCCCATCCGGCACTGACCTACAAAGGCAAACGGATCATCACGGTATGCCGTGACGGCAGCATGTACCTGAGCAGGATACTGAGCAGGGAACTGAGCCTGCACGCAGGAAACAGGCTGTGTATCGCCAGGGACGAAGACAGGCCCAAGGACTGGTACATGTTCGTCTCGGATGACGAGAACGGCTTCACGATCTGGAACGACCCGCGTTGCGCCCGCTTCTCCAACAGCTTCATCGCCGGCATGATACTCGATGCGGCAAAGGTCGAGAAATGCGCCGGTTTCATGGTGGCGAAAGAGCCGGTGAATGTGGACGGCAGACTATGCTACCGGATAATACTTGACAACCCGATACCGAAAGGGGTAAGTGTAAGGACCACCGGTACGAAATAAGCCCGACACCTGAAAGAAACAGCAAGGGGCATCCGGAGGAAGGAAGAAGAAGAACCGACCTCCGGGTGTCCCTTTTTTCATGCGGCCACAGGCAGAAGGAACGGGATGGATTTTCATTTCCTTGAACGGTATGCCTCCCTATAGCCGTCCATCAGGGTACGCTCTATGTCTGAAGCCCTGTACAGAATCTTGCCGCCCACCTGAATATAGGGCAGTATGCCGTTGCTTCGGTAATCCTGCAATGTCCTGCGGCTCACTTTAAGCAGGTGCGACACCTCCTTGTCAGTCAGCAGCTCATCGCCATATACGGGAGGTCGGCGTTGGCTGAACAACTTTTCGAACGAAGCCAGAAGCCGGTCGAAATTCGAGTGGAATTTACATACCCACTCATGGTCTTTTTCTCTGATTTCACTACTCATACGGTTTGTCTTTAATTGATACTTCAACTGCTAAATGCTTTTGCCTTTCCATTTCGCCTCTTTCCGTCTCTCTTCCACATCCACAATGACCCGTTCCACGTCTTCCAGACGGTAGTAGGTGCGGTTGCCAATCTTGGTAAAGGCGAGTGTGCCGTTGTCACGGAGGGTCTGCAATGTCCTCGGGCTGATACGCAGTTTCCGGCAGACGTCATGACTGTCCATCCATCGTTCTGCCTTCTTCTCCCCGTGCTGTCGGCAGAGGTCATCCATCCGCTGCACGAAGTAATCCAACTTGGCAGCCATCTCCTCAAAGGTTCTTTTTTCAAAACTTACTATTTCCATAATCTCATTGTTTATTTCCATTTGATACTGTTTCCATCTTGTACCGCCAAGGCAAAGCCGGCTTACTACCTTATCCGATACATCTGACAGGAGGGAACAAGTGGCATGGCTGCAGCAATTTCCTGTTCCCGGTACAAATTAAAGCAGTAATAATCACACTGCAATGGATTTGCAGACGGCTGACGGTCTGTTTCATCATCTGTCATCATGTTGCATGGCCGGTGGACAGTATGACCCGACTGAGCAAAGCCGCCATGTGATTATTACTGCCTGAACTGACTGTAGCAAGTATACCGGTACGATTGCAACGGGTTATCCTATATCCGGTAAAGTGTCCGTTGGATTCAGTCTCCATACTGCCATGAAATCATTGCCAGATTCCATGGACGCCCGTGCGGGTGTGGCAAATCACAGCAGTCGCCACCGTTTGTCCGGTGCATATAATGCAGAACCGGTCATAATTGTCATACTCACTCCATTTGCTTGACACAGTGCACTATACATACTTTCTTTGCTGCCGATAACCGGTCAAGGTACATACCAAGACCACTGTATTGACTTATTAAAATTCAAAGATTATGGCTACAAGAAAAAGCTTTGACAAAGAGCGGTGGGAAGCTATGACAGGTATGGAAATGTCACAGCTCCTTCCTGAGTGTGAAAACCCTGAAAGTGCAGGAGAGGTTACTGAGCATGCCGGGAATGAAATCCTGCCAACAGTCACGGAACAATCCGGGATCCAGGAGCCGGCAGAGAAAGACGGTTCCGCTCCTGCATCCAAGTGCCGGATTAGCGGCAGGCAACGCAGGCTGTCACTGGAAGAGTACCGCAGCACATTCCTACAGGTTCCCAGAATAGAAGACCGCAAGCCCGTATTCGTGAGCTGCGAGGTAAGGGACAGGCTGGACGAGTATGTCCGCAAGCTCGGAAGCCGGAGGATGAGCGTTTCAGGACTGCTGGAAAATATCGCCCGGCAGCATCTTGAAATCTATTCGGAAGACTTCGAGCGGTGGCGCAAACTGTAAAAGACACCCGGTGCAAAATCCATCCGCATCATGGAATGATGGCATTCCAGTATTCAGAACCCGCCAGAGGCGGTCAACGGACGGAACATCAGTTTCGGGAGTTAGCGAGGTTATCTTTCGGGCATCCCGAAAACCTCGCTCCACTCCCGGAGTCGCGGAGGCAATCCGCTCCCAACGGTCGCAGATTGCAGGACATATCATCACAGTAAAATGACCAATCACAGTAAACCAAGTAATATGAGTGACAAGGATAAAACCAGACCCAGAGGCAGACCGAAAGCAAGTGGTATCCGCAAGCTTTCCAAATCCGTGACGGTAAAGTTCTCCAGGATTGATTACGAGCGGTTGCTGCACCGCAGCAGACAGGCGAACCGCACATTGGCGGAGTTCATCCGGGAAGCCGCATTCGAAGCAAGGATTGTGGCCAGGCATTCGACGGAGGAAGCAGCCGTCATACGCAATCTTGTGGGAATGGCGAACAACCTGAACCAGCTTGCCAGGCTGTCCCACCAGACAGGATTCTACCGGACAAGGAATGCCGTCATGGAACTGCTCGAAAAGCTGAAAGTGATCATGAACGAATATAAAAAAGTGGAAAGGAGAAATACATGATAGGCAAAATCAAGAAAGGCAAATCCTTTGGCGGTTGCATCCGCTACGTGATGGGAAAGGACAATGCCGAGATAATCGGTTCCGATGGCGTATTGCTGGGCAATAACCGTGAAATAGCGGACAGTTTCAACTGCCAGTGCCTGCTTAATCCGAAGATAAAACAGCCCGTCGGACACATCGCGTTAAGCTTCAAACCGGAAGACAAGCCGGTATTGAGCAATGAATTCATGGCTAAGATAGCGATGGAATACATGGATCTGATGGGCATCAGGAACACCCAGTTCATACTGGTAAGGCATCACCATACCGACAATCCGCATTGCCATCTGGTCTATAACCGCATCGGTTATGATGGTAAAGTAATCTCCTCACAGGGCGATTACAAGCGTAATGAGATTGCCACCAAAAGACTTAAAGACAAGTACGGACTGACCTATGCGGAGGATAAAGGCAAAACCAATGTAACGAAACTGCATGATTCGGAACGCATTAAATACGAGATTTATCATGCCGTGAAGCAAGCGTTGAAACGCGCCAGGACATGGAAAGAACTTGTGGTCGGTCTGGCCTTGCAGGGTATAAAACTGGAATTTGTCGGAAGAGGCGGCAAAATGAAATCCGCCGGTGACATTCAAGGCATACGCCTTACCAAAGACGGCCTGACCTTCAAAGGCTCGCAAATCAGCAGGGAGTTCAGCTTTGCAAAACTGAATGCCATTCTGGGCGGAAACAGTCCGGATACCGGAGTGGATTTAGAGGTTAAAAAGCAAAATCAAGCTCCGTCAAACCGCAACCGGAAGGAACAGGAACCATCCAATATGGCATTTATTGAAAGCAACGGACTGGGGTTGTTTTCTTCTTTTGGCGAGTCTGTTCCGGAAGAACAGATCCCGTATGACGAACTGCTGCGCAAGCGCAAGAAGAAAAAGAAACGGAAAGGGCTTGGATTATAAGTCTGCCCCAAACAATCAATCATTAAAGTGTAAAACGTTAAAATTAATGAATTTATGAAACAGGAAGAGTTTATGGAAAGCATCTACGGATGCCTGGAGAGAATCGAAAACAAGATAAACGGGCTGTCCATGCCTCAATCGGCGGGCGGTGATGCCGAAGCGGACAAAGAGGTCATACAGGAACTGAATGCCTTAAAGACAGGCTTCAAACGTGTGCTGGAGGCTCTTGTCATGATCAAGGGCGATACAGCCAATCTACTGAAAAGAAACTCCATGCCGGACAAGTTCATGGAAACCCTGTCTGTATTGAAAAGCGAACAGCAGGCGTACCACAAGAATCAGAACGAGTTCCTGGAACGGTTCGCCCAAACAGAGAAAGACACCATCCTGCACATATCGGAGAAGATGGAATCGCTTTCTACTTCCGTCAGGAACAGGATGGAAGAACCAGATGTTGTCTGTCACAGACACAGCATCAGCATAGATACGCCTTATATATTCTGGACCCTGATCATACTGGTAACGTACTCGATAGTTGTATCTGTGGCTTTCTGTATCGGGAAGCAGCTTGACTACGACTGCTCAGACAATGACTTGAAATACCGCTATATCAAGATGAAAGGCGAAGCTTCGCCCGGGCAGATCGGGGAACTTGAAAATCTCTTTGAACTGAACCGTGACGAGGCCGGAATTGAACAGATGCGCGAGGACGTGGAGGCATACGAGGATGCTGTCCGGAGACAAGCCACGCTTGCCGAACAGGCAAGGCTAAAAGAGCAAGCTGCAAAGGAACAGGAGAGCAAAGCCAAGTTCATAAAGATGAAGCAAGGGCAGCCAAAGGGTAACCTTAAATCGAGGAATTAAAGAGGTGGCACATATTAGAATTACAGTAAAAAGAGAGTTTCAATTGCTGTATATCCCGTAGCCGTTATTTAAAGAGCTTTCCCTTAGGCAATTGAGTGAAGGCTCTTATTGTATCATTTCAAATTATTTATCACGCTTATGGCAACAATTAAAGTAAAACTACGCCCCTCATCAGTCGTGGAGCGTGCAGGAACTATATATTATCAAGTGACTCATCGTAGAGCAACACAACAGATAACAACTAATATCCGATTGCAGCCTGACGAATGGGATACAATAGGTGAACAGGTTGTTGTAAGTGTTGCTGACAAGAGCATTATTCAGAATCGTATAGATAGTGATATTGCGCTATTGAAACGAATTGTCAAAGATTTGAATAATAGCGGAGTAACTTATTCTGTTGGCGATATTGTAAAACGCTTTAAGTCTCCGGAATGTCATGTACTAGTCTTAGACTTTATGCAGAATCAAATACGATTGATGCGTAATGCAAACCGCTTGGGGACGGCTCTGAACTATGAGAAAACGATGAAGAACTTCGTCAAGTTTCTTGGCGGAGTCAATCTGCCATTTTCGGCAATGACGGAACAAGTTATTGCAGACTATAATGCCTTTCTCGTACAACGAGGAATGGTACGGAACTCTATTTCATTTTATATGCGTATAATGCGTGCTGTTTACAATAAAGCAGTTAGACAAAAACTCGTTGAACAATCACACCCATTTACAGAGGTTTATACGGGCATTGATCGTACTCGCAAGCGTGCTGTATCGGAATCAGTAATATCACAGTTGTATAAACTCAATTTGGCAGAAGGAACGCCACTCGCCCTTGCAAGGGATATATTCATTTTCAGTTATTGTACCCGTGGAATGGCATTCGTAGATATTGCCTATCTGAAAAGAGAGAATATCCAAAACGGAGTGATATGCTATGCCCGCCGAAAGACAGGACAATTGTTGAGTGTAAGGATAGAGCCAAGTATACAACGAATAATTGACCGATACTCATCGGCATTATCTCCTTATGTTTTCCCAATATTGACCTCAACGGAAACAAAACCAGCATACGAAGAATATCAAGTCGCAATCAACAACCATAATAGACAATTGAGACGATTATCAAAGATGTTGCCTGCTGGTTGCAAATTGACATCATACACCTCACGCCACAGTTGGGCCACTGCTGCAAGAAACCACAATGTACCTATTTCTGTCATCAGTGCTGGTATGGGACACACCTCTGAACAGACAACGCAGATTTATCTAACAATGTTGGAAAACTCGGTGATAGATGATGCCAATCAAGGACTTATTAGGTCATTATTGGAGTAGTTCCACGAAAGAACTATGACTCGTTTGCAAAATTACTAAAAAATGTTCAAAG
>OBWO01000872.1_pt1 | contig 13601 bp, 10 predicted proteins | sample 1476401 | NCBI WGS metagenome assembly OBWO01 (sample SAMEA2580091, study PRJEB22360) | human gut metagenome | biome: human gut; feature: human-associated habitat; material: faeces | place: Denmark | collected 2008/2010 | reverse complement strand
TACCGTCCCAACCTAAGCCGTCGGGCCCCCCACCCACAGCCGCTCCGCAGGGTTCACATCAAGAAAAAGAACGGTAAACTCCGACCGTTGGGAATACCGACCATGAAAGACAGGGCGATGCAAGCATTATATCTCATGGCATTGGAACCGATAGCCGAAACGACAGGCGACCGTTTTTCTTACGGCTTCCGAAAGAAGCGCAGGACAATGGACGCAATTCGTCAGATTGATACGGTTCTAAATCGCCAGCATTCCCCCGAATGGATTTTGGAGGGAGATATTAAGGGTTGCTTCGACCACATCAGTCACGACTGGCTTATTGAAAATATCCCTATGGATAAAACAATACTCAGAAAATGGCTGAAATGTGGAGCTGTATTCAATGGTAAACTGTTCCCGACAGAAAAGGGTACACCACAAGGAGGTATCATATCACCGACACTTGCAAATATGGCACTTGACGGACTTCAACTACTCTTGGCTGAAAGATTCAAAAGACGTTTCATCAACTATAAGACATTCCACTACAAAGTGAATCTTATCAGGTATGCGGATGACTTTATAATCACAGGTCGAGATAAGGAATTATTGGAAAACGAGGTCAAACCAATGGTGATAGAATTTCTCAAAGAAAGGGGTCTTACCTTATCCGAAGAGAAAACTACCATTACGAACATATACGATGGATTTGATTTCTTAGGTTTCAATGTAAGGAAGTTCGGCAAAAGGCTGTACACATCTCCGTCCAAAGATGCACAGAAACGCTTTAGGGCAAAAATCAGTGACATCGTTAAAGGACATAAAATGTGTAAGCAGGAATCGCTGATACGAATGCTTAATCCTGTAATCACAGGTTGGGGCAACTATTACCGATATGGTGCATCAACCGATGCTTTTCATGGTTGTGACAATCACATTTACAATCTCACGAAGAAATGGGCTTTACGTCGCCATCCAAAGAAACGCAAGTCTTGGGTTGCAGACAAATATTGGCATGAAATTCGGGGGCGTAAATGGACGTTTGCATGGAAATATGAAACCAAGAGCAAGAAAGTGAACTACCTGACCCTTAAAAGGTTGTCGGATATACATTATACCCCGTACAAGCAAATCAAAGGTGAGGCAAACCCTTTCGACCCGGAATACGATGATTATTTCTTTCAGCGAAAGGAGCAACAAATGCTGGAATCTCTCAAGGGACGTAAGTCTCTCTTATATTTATGGAACAAGCAGAACCGGATTTGTCCGTTATGTGGCAAGGAAATAGATTGTACAAAAGCATGGAACGTCAACGAAATATCTGTTGGTGGTTCGATTGTACGGCAACTTGTCCACAACAACTGCTACAAGCGAAATAAACGAAAATGTTGAAAGTATGAGCCGATTTCTAACAACAAATAGAAATATTGAGTTGCTTGAGCCGTATGAGGGGAAACTCTCACGTACGGTTCTTAGGGGAGAAGGGGGCAGTAATGCCCTTGACTTACCCGATGCGGCAAAGCAGGGCGACTTCTTCGTCGAATCGCCCACCATCCTGTTTGCCGCCATCATCTGGTTCCTCCGCATCTACAAGGACGGACGGTACTGCACTTTCCCCCATGCCGTCGAGTTTCTCAACAAGCCCTACGAGCAGATTTTCCCCATCATGTCCTCTTATCCTGAATTGGAGAACTACCTCAGTCCCTTCCTCGACGCATGGCTCGCCGGAGCCGCCGACCAGCTCATGGGGCAGATTGCATCCGCCAAAATTCCCTTGTCCCGTATGATTTCCCCCGCCTTGTATTGGGTCATGTCCGCCGACGAGTTCACCCTTGACATCAACAACCCCGATGCACCCAAAGTCCTCTGCATCGGCAACAACCCCAACCGGCAGGCAATTTACGGTGCCGCTTTGGGACTTTACAACAGCCGTATCATTAAGTTGGTCAATAAGAAAGGAATGTTGAAGAGTTCCATCATCATCGACGAGCTTCCCACCATTTTCATCAAAGGGTTGGACAATCTGATAGCCACCGCCCGAAGCAACAAAGTCGCCGTACTTTTGGGCTTTCAGGACTTCTCCCAGCTCATCCGCGACTATACCGACAAGGAGGCGAAAGTAATCATCAATACCGTCGGCAATCTCTTTTCCGGGCAGGTTGTCGGTGAAACCGCCAAGACGTTAAGTGAGCGTTTCGGCAAGATATTACAGAAACGGCAGAGCATGACCATCAACCGCAATGACAAGTCCACCTCCATCTCCACCCAGATGGACAGCATGATACCGCCCAGCAAGATTTCCGGGCTGACGCAGGGCATGTTTGTCGGTTCCGTCGCCGACAACTTCTCCGAGCGCATCGAGCAGAAGATTTTCCATTGCGAGATAGTGGTGGATGCCGCTAAGATAGCCGAGGAAGAGAAGAGTTATCAGAAAATCCCCGTTATCACCAACTTCGTGGATGACAACGGAGTCGATCACATGCAGGAGATGGTACAGGCTAATTACAACCAAATCAAAGAAGATGTCCGGCAGATTGTCGCCGATGAATTGGAGCGTATCAAGAACGATCCCGCCCTCTGCCATCTGTTGGAATTGGGTAAGAAGGACTAAACCCCTCAAAACAGGCAGGAGGAAAAAGCAAGTTACTTTTTCCTCCTGTACAGTTTCTCGTCGTCCTTGTCCATCCTTTCCAGCAGGGCGTCCCTCATGCTGTCTATATAGGTGGTTCGGCTCTCCTGCACCCGTTCCCGCATGTTCACATAACAGCCCGACGGGTCTTTGATTTCTATCCCTAACATCTTGCCGAAGTGCGCCGCCACCTCCTTGATGGTCACCTTGCCGTCATTGAAATTCTTCAGTGTGTCCGAGCCGTAGATAAACTCCATCAGATGGATGACCTTTCCCGTCCATACAATCGGCGGCAGTGTTTCTTCTCCTTCTTCTTCCTCCGTTCCTTCCGCGTTCCCTTGCGTGCCGCCCTTTGCCCATTCGATGGCGGCGTCCACAAATGCGATGCCCCCGTTGGCGGACAGCTTGCCGCCCGTTTCCGTCCTCCTGTCCTCGATATGGATCAGCAGTGTCCGCAAATGATGCAGGGAAAAGTAGATGAATGTCACATTCTTTTCCTTCATGCAGAACTCATAAATCCGGTGGGTAAAATCACCTAACGCTTCTTCTAATTCCTCGCTTGTGGCATCCCCTTGGGAGAGTAGCCGTATATAGGGTGTTGTCTTAAATTCCTCCATGTATGAAAATATCCGTAAATACCTATTTTGCTTTAAATTGGCTGCAAAGGTACGGATATTCCCGTTTCGGCATGTTACCGAAAATAATCATAAATTCATCATTATTGCCCATGTTTTTTCCGCAGGTTCGTTGGGCTGTCGCCGAGGTTCGCCTTGCAGAAACGGTAGAATTGCTGGGGCGAGGCGAAGTTGAACTCCTCTATGATGTCATGGAAGGGGATATAGGGGAAAGAGAGCCGGTACAGGATATGTTCCGAGCGTTTCTTCAGCAGCCATTGATAGACCGCCGTTCCGAACTCCTCCTTGAAGATACGCCGGAAGGTCGTTATTCCGTAGCCGCATAGGTCGGCAAGTTCCTGCGTGTCGTTGGCTTTCATGTAGTGCGCCAGTACGAGGCTCTTGAACGGCACCTCTTCCCCCGTCATCGGGTGGAAGAAGGCTTGCAGCTCTTCCGGTGTATAGTAGCGGCTGAACAGCCGGATCAGTTCCTTATGTTTCAGGTGCCATAGCTGTATATCCTCCGTGCCGTCCGTCAGATAATGGCGGATGCTTTCCATGAACAGCACGATAGCCTCGTGTGCCGGTAGCTTGCAGCAATAGGTGGTGGGGTTGCCGCCCTCTTCCTTCTTTTTGTGCGTGTACAGGTAGTTCAGTATGCAGTTTTCCGGACGGCAGACCGTGTTGTTGAAGGTATGGATCACCGCATGGGTATCTTCCAGTATCTCTCCCTGGCAGTCAGCCATGCGGGGTAGGAACAGGATGTCGCCCCCGTGCAGCATTTCTTTGCGGAACAGGCTGCTTGTCAGCCGTACTTCACCTTTCTGGCAGAATACGATGTAATTCATACCCTTGTCCGTATTGCTGAATGTTTCCCCTTTCCGGAAACTTCTCAATAGGAAATTACAGTTGTCCGGCGTTTCGTTGCAGGGCAGGTGATGATAGGTTTTCGTTTCATTCATAAATTGGATAGATGGATAAGGTATTATTTGTTTTTCAGTTCTTTCTGGATGCCTGCCAGAAAGTTCAGTGCATCCAGTGGAGTGGTACACGACAAGTCGTAGTCCATTATTTTCCGTTCCCATTCACGGGTGGGATTCTCCGGGACGGTTTTCTTCGTGTCTGCCGGTATGTCGTCTATCAGCGTGGCGTCTTCCGTGGCGTCCAGCCCCGCAAACTCCACCCATGTGTCCGTTTTCGCCAGTACCTTGCCGCCAGCCGCAAATAATACTTCCGCCCCCGTCGGCAGGCTGTCCGCCGGGAATCCGGCGACCAGCACCTCCCGTCCGCCTTTCCTTGCCTTGCGCTTCACCCGGTAGTGCATCAGCCGTGCCAGTGCAAATGCGCCCGCATCGTAGGCATGGAAGAACATGCCCACTTTCATCAGATAGAGGGTTTCGTTGCCGCCCTCTTCCTGCTTCCTTATCAGTTCTTGTTCCGTCATACGGCTTCTTTCCTTATCAATTGATAACTTACGATTTCCCGCCGCATCTCCCGGCGCAGGCGGGCACGTGCGGTATATCGCTTTTTCAGCACCGTCTTTTCCAGATGTCCAGACACATACATCACCTTCCACCATTGCGGGGCGATGCCGCCTTCCAATAACAGCTTTTTCCGGATGTTATAGGTGGCGAAGTGCTTCATCTGTCCTAAGTACGAATTTACCGACGCCACGAACTGCTCGCCGTGCGTTTCCACATATCCCGGTTCTTGTGCCAGATGGTTGTAGTGCGCCAGCGTGTCACGGAAATACCCCACCGTGCGGTTGCTGATGTACGTCCGTCCCGGTTTCACCACGCCGCCGATATATGGGATGCCCTTACTGTAATGTTGCAGGTACATCTTCCGGGGATGCAGGGTCAGCCCGTTTGCCGCCAGCCATTCGCGGATGCGCTTACGCCTCTCCAGCAGGTATTCCTTGCTGGTATGCACCAGTGCCATGTCGTCCACATACCGCCCGTAGAACGGTATGCCCCACAGCTCCGTAATCAGGTGGTCGAGCGGGCTCAGGAAGAAATTCCCCGACATCTGGCTCGTCAGGTTGCCGATGGGCAGCCCGTGCATCCCGTCCGAATGGAACAGGCTCTTGTCCCGTGGCAACCCTTTCCAGTGGCTCGCGGGACAGCGGCGGATGCAGTTCTTCTCCGGCCGGTTGAAGATCGTTTCGCGCAGCAGGTAGAGTAGCATCTCCAGGTCGTTCGCCCGGTAGGTTTCCCGCAGAAACTTCTCCATCCGCTCGTAAAGTAGCTTCTTGTGTATATCCATGAAGAACGAGCGGACGTCGAGCTTCATCACGTAGCAGTCCTTGGTGTAGTTCTCCGAACATTCCCGGACAAATTCCTCTACCCGGCGGATGCCGTACAGTGTCCCTTTTTCTTTGCGGGTGCTGTAGCTGTCGTCTATAAATTCCGCTTCCAGCAGCGGCTCTATCTTGCGGGCGATCAGGTGGTGTACCACCCGGTCGCGGAAGTCGGCGGCGAATACTTCCCGCTGCACCGGCTTGAATACAATGAAGGCGACAGAGCGGGAAGGCTTGTAGGTTCCGGCGTTGATTTCACGCCACAACCGGATGCACTTCCGCTCATAGTCCGCCTCGAAGGCAAGGGCGTTATGCGTCCCCCGTTTCTTGCGACGGCAGGCGAAGTAAGCCTCAAAGACTTCCTCCAACGAGATGCCGCCCGTTTCTTCGGGAGCGAATAAGCTGTTTGTTTCCATTTTTTTTTGTTTCATAGGTTTTAATGTAAAAGCCAAAGAAGAACGAACCCTATTGTTGTTGTCGTTGTTCTTATTGTCGTTGTTCACGTTGCCGTTGTTGAAATTCACGTACCACGCGTTGTTCGCCGGATTGTTGTTGTTCTCCGAACTCGACCAATTATTGTTATCAGTTTTGTCTTTACAAGAAGTCCACTTCCTGTCGATAACCCTTTTTCATTTTAAAACCGGCTCTCTCCGGTAAGCCTTGACCGACCGGACTCACGCCACAAAAAATATGCTTGCCTTTATCTTCTGTTCTGTTCATTGTTTTGTTTTCCTTTCTCATTATATTGTTTCCATCCCGTGGCTTGTTTCCCTATCTTTTCCATTTCAAGGGCAAACACTGCCACCTTTTTGGTATCTATCACCTTTTGTTCGGCACACACCCGGAGCAGCATCTGCAACATACCGAATTTTCCGAGAAATTCCCGAAGCGGTTCCGTTTTCTCGTAGCTGCTGTTCGCTTTATAGAGCAACATCGACATATCCAGACACACATCTACCATCCTTGTCCCCAAACTATATTTATAGAATCGGGGAAAGTCCTGCGTGGCACGGATCAGCATGTTCAATAACCGGTACGTGGCGCGGTAAATAGGTAATTCTTCGGTCAGAGCCATAAAAAAATAGTGCGACCCGCTTCGCGGGATTGATTTTAATAGATAAATAGTCTAAATTGATAAATAAGATCAAAAAGCCAAAGAAGAACGAACCCTACGGTTGTTGCGGTCGCGCTTACGGTCGTCGTACACGTAGCCGCCGTCGAAACCCACGTACCACGCGTAGCCCGCCGGATAGTAGTCGCTCTCCGAACTCGACCAATAGTAGCTCTGCCATCCATTTCCTCCGACTTTCTGCATACTTGTCAATAATAGGTCTCTATTTTTATACCAATACCAGCACTGACCGGCAGAAGGCAAAAACCAACCACTACTATTGCTGGGAGAAGGATAACTCTGTTCGTAACCTTCCGAGGCATAATAAGCGGCAGGGAAATCTTTCTGTAGAGTTTTACCGGCATTTGCAGCGACATACTCTTTTATCTTCTGCGTATTGCTGTAACCACAAAAAAGGGTGTACTGCGCTTGGTCAGTATGTATTTCTTCACCGTAAGAACCCCACGCACAAGTATTTCCACTATTACCATCTTTTAAGGCAAGAACATAACCATGAATGATACCCATCTCTGTTGTTCCGTCTTTTAGCTTGTAGATGTCTTCATCTTTCCAATCACCGCTATCATCTTTACCGACTTTCAGCACGATACCAAGGCAAGCTGCCTGCTGGTCTGCGGTAAGGGAAGCGATCTCACTGGGAATCAGATAACCTTCGTTACTATTGTTCTTGCAATAAAAATCGCCCACTTGAGCATTGGCAAGGCTATACGATCCGGCATTTACCCTCTGCGTGGAGCTGTATCGGGTATTTGCACCTGCCAATGATACCGTCAAATCCTTACTGTATGTCTTATTATCACAGGTATAGAAACAACGTACGCTACTATTCGTTAAGCCGGAACGAAGAATACACCGGTAACTACCGTCGGCCGCCTTATATGGATAGACAATTTCATCATCCATTAAGAAGTTCACATCAGAGATGGCTGGAGACGGATGAACAAAATCATCACCGTTATCCAATGTATAATGCACTTCCGGCAAAAGGGAAACAGAATTATAGGCATGGGTCAGGGTGGCGGCAAGTGTCTTTTGCGGAGCAATACCGGCTGTAGATTGCCATATCATCAGGTCGGAAGCACGGTAGTCGGCTTCTGACTGCTGGTCTGCTTTGGGAATGAATTTACTCTTCAAACCGCCATCGCCTTCAATAGAGGTAACATCGTTGGCATCGGTGCTATACGGGAAATAAACGATATAGGTGACATTCGTTGCCTTGTTGTCGTAATAATATACGCTCTTGCCGGTGCCTTCGCTGTTTACCGTAGCTGCATCGAAAGACCAACTGCCGCCATTGTATTTATAGGGAAGGTTGTTGCCTTTCAACGTACCGTCCTCCAATACGATGACGCCTACACGGTCACCGTTCTCGAAAGTGGTGGCTGCGCCATTATCGGTGGCACGGGTGCCGGAAGCGCTACTATCGGTTATAAAGCCTCCTGCGCTCACTGTCAGTTCCAAAGCAGGGCAGGGCTGCTGCGCTACGGCAGGCAACTCTTCGTCACTGCTGCAAGCGCAAAGCAGGGCGAGGGAAAGAAAGAGATATATTTGTTTCATCTTCATCATGGATGCGGAGTTTAAAAGGTTAATATGGCACGGACATAAGATACTCGCAGATAGCCATTATCACTTTTTGCATAACTGCCGGAACCGCTGCCGTTAAATTGATAATACCATGCGTCATATTCGTTCTTTTCCGTCGAAGACCAATAACGGCCGTTGTTATCCGTGGTCTTGAAATCAGTACCTCCGGCTCCTTGAAACAAACCGGTACGGTTATTCATGCTATAAATGTCATTGAGCTGACCGATGGAAGGCAGGTACCAGCCACTGGTATTGGCAGGAGAAATCGCGCTGTACCCGGATGCAACCTTAAATGCCCAATACTGACCATCGGCTGTAGGGCTGTTTACATCGGTACTCTTATATGCTTTCAGCAAACGGACAATGGCGGTATTGCTGTAACCGTCATACTTATTGACATAAGACCCCTCATCAGTCAATCCGTCCACATTGGTCAATCGTATTCCCCAGGCACCTGCATTGTCATTCGCATCGTTCAATGCAACCACATAGCCGTGAATGGTATTATCCATAAAGAAGAAATTATAGTTGCCTACATTATCTCCTGCTCCGGCACCCACCTTGAAGACAATGCCGATGCAGGGATTGGAGGTATTTGAGGAATATGTACTTGACCATGTACCGTTCGCATAAAAATAATCACCTACATTCGGAGAGGCAGGGCTCGTGCCGGCTGCTCCGGCTTCCGCCTGTATGTTGTCCAGCCACAAATCTGAATGGATGTCATAGAATGTATAGGTATAAGTGCGTGTATCGGCTGTGTATGCTACTTTCTGTTTGCAGATACCGGCAGTTACCTTAGTCAGAAACTTCCTTAGGGTATAACCGTCGTCAGCCGACAAGGAAATGTTTATTGCACTGGAAGAAGTTGTATATATGTTATCGTTGGCTGTCAAGGTGGTGCCGTTAGCATCCGTCACTTTATAATCCGATGTATTTGTCGGTGCAGAGAAATCTGCCAGATGTATTCTGAAAGTGGCTTTCTCCGCATCACCGTCTTTTGCGCTATCATCCTTCCACGAAGCGGTAACCGACTCTACTTGCAGTCCCGTTTTCTTCACGGTGATGGTATAGGTATATTGCTTCCCGGCTTCGAGGTTGGCATCGGTGCTGCCTGCGGGGGTATAGAAGTAATTACGGGCAGCACCATCTGCGCCGATAGTTACTTTGATAAACTTCTTGCTCTGCATCTGCTGCGGGATAACGAGGGCGGTGTAGGTGGGGGCGCCTCCGCTGGCTGTTTCCGTTTTCGGGGTGATGTCGCCGTTGCTGCCGCTGCCCGTCATGCCGTTGTAGCCCAAAGAGCCGGCGGTATAGCCCGTAAAGGTGACGGTGGCGGCGGACAAGTCGTCGTCTGTAATGCCGTCGCCTTTCTTTAGCGTGACCTTCACCTTTGCCAGCGCGTGGCGGAAAGTGAAGGCGACGGGATTGCTGCTACTGTATGTATAATCCTGTGCCGGGGCATGAAGGATATTCTCCAAAGCCCCGAAACCGGTATTCTGGTCGGTGATGTCCACTTCACCGCTACCGGTGTTACTGCCGACGGTGTAACTCACCGGATACCATGCCGCAAGGGTTTCCTGCCGCTTGCTCCAATAGAGGATGTTTCCATCGCCATCGGGAATCATCGCACCGGTGTTGGCATCGCTTATCTTATACTGTTTATGGTTCGCTCCGCCGTCCATGCTGATGGCTACGGGGTCTTCCGCTTGCCACGTGGTTTTGCCGTTGTTATCCGTCGTGGCACGCGTAGCGGTCAGCCCGTCCACGCTGGCGGTGAAGGTCATGGGGCATGCGCCGTCGGGCAAGCGGCTGCCGTCGTCAGTATCGTCCGTACAGCTTGCCGCCGTCAGTGCTGCCATGCAGGCAAAGCACAGGCCGATACCCAAATTCATCATTTTTCTGTTCATATTCTTATCATTTTTATTTCTTGTCTTTCGTCTTTTTCTGTCTCTGTTTATTCTTATCTGCGCCACCGGCAGCGGCGAGGCTGCCAGCGTGCTACCTTATAGGCGGCTCGTTCCGGACGTTAACGCTTGCGGTGTCCGGCAGTGGCTGTGCGGCGGTTATGCCGTCGGGTCTATGACATCTCCTCCGTCACCGGCGGGGTCCTGGTCCTCGGTTTCGGGCGAAAGCTCTATCCATTCCAGCTCGTCGCTATCCACGAGGGCGCGGGTGTAGGCACCGCTGCTCAGCCGGGTGCGTTCGGGCACGAACTCCACACGCACGGCCTGCACCTGCTTGTCGAAGTTGAAATCATCAAGGTTTTTCACTCCACGGGTGTCCAGCACGTAGCGGAAGTAGCCCAGCCCCTTGATGTGGACGCTCTTGCCCTGGGACATGCGGGTGTGCATCACGCCTGCTATGTCGCCCAGTACGGCCTGGACGTCGGAGTTACTGACGGTGGAAATCTTCGCCAAATCCTTGGCGATGGTTTCCGTTTCCACGGGTTTGCCCTGCACGATGGCGCGGGGGTAGTAAACCGCTTGTTGTTTGTTAAACATCTTTTTCCAGAATGGCATAATTCTTTTGTTTTTAATTGTTATTATGGAATGCCGCCGGGGGCTGTTTCTCTTGTCGCCGACTCGGGGCGGTCGAGTCGCTGACTCGACGTCGTCTTGTCGCCGACAAGTGAAAAGGACTTCGGAACGGCTGTTTTCACTCTGTCGGGATGGCTGCCGCCAAAGGGTTAATCCATTACGGCATCGCCGGTCTTTGCACTGACCGGTGTCCAGTCGCTGATCTCGGAGGTTACCGTCAAGCCACTCTGGTTGACGGTGATTTTGTATTGGTACTTTTTGCCGCTTTCAAACGTAATACCCTCCGCATCGGGGATGCTGTAGTAGAATTCGCCGCCGGTCGTGAGTGCTACTTTGATGAATTTGGTATTCTGCGTTACTTTTTGCGGCACGATGATGGCGGCGGCATAGGTGGTTCCGGTGGAGAAATTGTCCGTAGTTATGCTCGTGGCGATGGTAATCGGAGCCGGGTCGTTACTGGACGTTGAGCAAGTGACCAACCCGGCACGGGCAGTTTGTGCGGTTCCCAGGGTTGAGCTGTTGATTTCAGCAGTCTTGCTGGGGGTAAACTCGGCTTTCAGCTTGGTGTTTTCGATGGTAACGGTCGCATCGGTCAGGTCGGGATTTCCTGCACCCGACTTCAGAGCCACTTCCACCTTCGACAGCAGATGGTAGAAAGTCAGGTTCACCGCACTTGCGCTGCGGGTCACATCTTTCTTTAATCCATACAGCAGGTCGGATTTCAGGTAATTGTCGCCAAGGTTTTCGCTTTGGTCAGCGTTCACGGCATGGGTAATTGCTGATGCGGGGAAGGTGCTGGTATTCTCGGTGAAGGCAGCGAAGTTGCCGTGCATCGCGTAGAAGTTGAGGTTTGCGTTGTCGGTAGGATAATACTGGGAACTGCCGGTAAAAGTGCCGTCGCCCTGGGCGGTGAGTGTCCATGCCTGGATGTATCCCTCGGAGCCGCCGACTTTGTCCGCCCAGGCGTAAACCGTCTGGCTGTTGGCTATCTGCTTGTCGGGCACGTCGCTGCTGTTGGCGCGTGTCTGCACGGTTACTCCGCTCGTGAGGCGTATCTCGCCGTTCCAGTTGTCTGTTACCTCGTTCTCGTCGTTGCTGCAACCTGCCAGTATCATCGTGGCGGCTGCCATTGTCATAAATAACTTTGCTTTCATTTTTAATTTCTTGTTTATAATACAATACATACGTTTTGGTTATTTCTTATTGAGTCTGCTTCGCATCCTCCATAATCCTCATGTTCGGCATATCCGAAGCAAGCTTCGTCTCTGCCTCGCTTAATCGGATATTCCCTTCGGGCATAATCCTCACGCTCGGCATAATTCAAGCAAGCTTGATTCTGCCTCGCTTAATCGGATTATTCAGCGTTACCCGTTTCGCCGCCGCCGTTGCCCGGTGTCCAGTCCTCCACTTTGGAACTGACTTCCACACCGGCTTTACTGATGGTGATGGTGTACAGGTATTTGCTTCCGGCTACAAACGCCTTTGACTGCGCGGCGCTGTTCACGTCCCAGTGGAACGCTTGACCTTCCAGCCCGGGCACGGTAAACGTCAACGCCATGCCTGCCGTACTCGCCGCGGGCAGCACGATGCCTTCGGCTTTCAGTCCGTCGGTATGCAGGACGATCTCCTTTGTGGTGCCAGTGGTTACGGTCGCGTCTCCGCCCGTCACCACGTTGTAGGTGGCAGCCGTCTGCTGGTTGCTGATGCTGACAGTGGTGCCTGCCAAGTCAGCATCCGTCAATGATGTCCCGTCCGCCTTGATGGTGATGTCTAACTTCACTAACTTATGGGTAAAGACGAACGCTACTTTCGGGTCAGTCTTGTCCTTGCCCTCCACTTTGGCGGCGCCCATCAGGTCGATGTCCTTCTGCGGGGTCTGAACACTCACATCGACGGTGTACACGTTGCCGTCCGCCAATGTTTCCCGGTAGGGGTAATAGGCGACAAAGTCGCGCTGTGAGGCATCCACCGGGAAGTAAATGGTTTGTCCTTCGGCAGCGGTGAAACTTCCGTTTTCCGCCGTCTGGGCGGTGGTGTACTTGCGGTTGCCGTTTCCGTCCGTCGCATCGCCGTTCAGCATATAGATGCCGATGGCGTCGCCCGCTTCCCAAGTTTTGTCGTAGGCGCGGGTGTTCATCCGGATGCCGCTGGTGGCTTCGAGGGCAACCCGTCCGTCGGTGGGTTGCGGTGTGTTTTCTCCGTCTTCGCTGCATCCCGGCAACAGGACGGTTGCCAGCAGTGCGCAGATTAATGCTTGCTTTTTCATACTCTTATCTTGTTTTTAAATTCAATTATTCGCTTTTTCTAATTGTTGTCACCCGCTTTAATGGATAGTGATATCGCCGTTGTCCACTTCCGTCCAGCCGGTGATGGTGCCGCCCATGCTGCTTGCCGTGGGCAGGTTGAGCAGGGCATCCAGCGTCAGGGGTTTCCTGTCCGTTCCGCCGAAATCCTTCAGCATTTCAGTCAGGTCTGTACGGATGGTCTGCACGCTGCCGTCCGTCAGGGTGACGGCGAGGGTGAGCGTCTGCCGTTCGCTGGTTATCACGCCCATCAGCCGGAGCATGGCGGCAAGCGCCGGTTTGCCCTCCGCACGGGTGGGCGTCACGGTGCCGAACCTGAACTCCGGCGCAACCGTCCGTCCCGTCTGTCCGGCGGTCTGTTCGCCCGTTGTCAGGTCAAGGCTGTGCGCGATGCCTGTCAACGTGGCGGCGGTTCCGGCGATGCGTTCCTTGTCGCCCTCCGCCAGTTGCAGTGTCAGTGTCAGGCAGCGGATATACTGTTGCATCGGCAGGGTGGTGTTTGCAGTATCTGAAGAAGCCGT
>OBWO01000840.1_pt1 | contig 14159 bp, 14 predicted proteins | sample 1476401 | NCBI WGS metagenome assembly OBWO01 (sample SAMEA2580091, study PRJEB22360) | human gut metagenome | biome: human gut; feature: human-associated habitat; material: faeces | place: Denmark | collected 2008/2010 | reverse complement strand
GGATCACTGGCCGGGATGATTAAACAGGCGTGGTGCAGTGCCCTGGGAGTGGATGCCGGACGTTATGACACGCTGGCACATTTTCCGGTCAGGCCGGCGGTGTGGCTGGAACGCGATGATGACACCGGCTTTCAGCAGGTGCTGGAGCGTGCTGACTATCTGGCGAAGGAGAGTACCAAAGTTTACGGCACCGGTGAGCGCAACTTTGGCTGCAGTCGTGGCTGAGCCCGACAGACGACTTATCTGACTTCAGTGTGATGACGTGTTCACAGCGACCACACTGATTTTCCCTTCTGAGACTGAACTGAAAACCGCCATTCACACCTGACCACGCTGCCCGTACCGGGACGGCTGTTGCCTGCGTGTCGTCTGGCGGTAAGGAACCACACTATGTACGCAAAATCTTTTCTCGCACTTGATGGCAACGGACGTCTGACCGGTGCCCGTACCGCACAGACCGCACCTTATGCTTACTACACCTGCCACCTTTGCGGCAGTGCACTCAGATACCACCCGCAGCACGACACGGAACGTCCCTGGTTTGAACACACTGACGACGGGCTGACGGAACACGGTCATGAGTGCCCTTATGTACAACCGGAACACAGGGAAGTACAGCTGATTAAACGTCTGCAGCAATTCGTACCGGATGCCTTACCCGTGGTGCGTAAAGCCTGCTGGTACTGCAGACAATGTCGCCACGCTTATTATGGGGAACGCTATTGTACACACTGCCAGACCGGGCGCTTCAGTGAGGACGGGGAGCAGAATGAACGGTATAAAAACGGGGCTGGGGATCACGCCGGGTGAGCACATTATCAGTGCCGACTCTGCGCTCAGCAGAAATATCCGGCATTGTTTCTGCCTTTCCTGTCATGGCCGGTTGATTCTGCAGACAGATGCTCAGGGGGCGTGGTTTGAGCACGATTTACATGCCCTGAGCGACCAACAGAAGTCGGACTGTGTGGTGCTGAATCCGGAAAAGTCCCACCCTTACATTGCGGATATGGCGATGTTTTTATCGCCATTACCGATCGTGCTGGAGTGGCATTGTGTGATGTGCGACAAGTTTTTTCCCGGGAAGAAGTTCTGTGAGGCCTGTGGTACGGGGATTTATTGCAGAGCGGTATGTACGAAATCTGTTTACAGCTACCGGTCAGATTTGCTGCTGGACCCCTGACGTGGTGTTTCCACGTAATCCGACAAAGTCCGCGCTGCTCAGGACGTTCAGAGGTATCACCAGCCTGCATGTTATCCGGTGTTTCGCACCCACACCGTGCAACGACGCGACAGCGGATATCTGCAGTTCTGCTTACCAGAATCCCGGAGGATTCAGTGTGCCGGGATGCGAAAGCGCACCGGGTGAAGCAGCACCGTACCAGAAGCCGCTCCCCCCGGGATGTGGTGCCGTACAGTCGTTCACCGGAGTGCGAAGAGAGACTCAAAAGTGATACGGGTGTTCAGTGATTTCGCCTGCGATCGTCGTGGTGTGCGCGTTCCGGAGGCCCGTTACCTTGCCGGTAATCCCTGGTCTCCCGTAGCAGACCAGCTCTGAAAGCACCGTTCAGCAGTTCCCCCTTATACCTTCATCAATCTCACAGAGGATATTCTGACCTCAATAACAGGCCACAACAGCGTATTGCTGCTTGCCGATGTGCCAGGCATCACCAGCTTCACCGATCCGACAAAGGGTTTTACAGGCTGATCAGTGAAGGCCATTTTCCTGAACCCATAAAACCGGGTCGTAGCAGCCGCGGGTACAGAAGCGAAGTGGAGCAGTGGATGCAGCAGCGAACAGAGGAATCACGAGGGGGAGTTGCATGATACGTGTTGTGATGCCGGTGCGCTGGCAGTGTGCAAAATGCCGGCGCTGGTATTGTGGAGCCGGGCCCTGTCCCTGGTGCTGGCGACATTCCCGTGAACCTTCCTGCAGACATTCTCCGGTCAGCCAGCAGGTTGCCATCCCTTCCTGACTGATTCGTCATTCCATTCACATTGTTTATAACTGGCATTACACCGGTGCAGGCGTGCTTTCCCGTGTGTCTGCACCGGCTTAACAAAATGCAACGGTTTGAAAAGGAACATTTCGTGCAGATAACCGAAGCCTTACTTGCAGAGCCGGGAGACATCCGGCGTTTTATTCAGCAGGCCGTAGACTACTGGCCGCGTCTGCTGGCAGTTCACTTCACGCTTCATTCTACAGAAGGAATCAACGGGCAACAGATTCATGCATTCTGTACTTCCTTTTACCGACAGGTGCATGAACGTATTACTGAGCGTAATCACATGGCCAGTCCGTCCTCGCCGGTGGTGTTACGCTAGTTGCGGGAAGATTCAGAAAAAGAAACGATGCGATGTTTGCTGTTATTCAGTCAGGGACTCATTTGCCATTCGCGGGCCAGTGTCACAGTTGATGAAGAATGTTCGCAAGTGGTGGATTTACTGCAACAGACCTGGCGGGTGATAAGCGCAGGCGGACAATGCCGGCTGGAAAGGTGTTTTCAGGTTGCCCGTGATGATACATCAGACCAGTACGTTGCGTTAAAAACAGCTGCGATATTGTTGATATTACCGGTTATATCCACAACAATCAGGGGCTGTGTGATCGGTGACGATAACTGAACGTGAATTTCATTCAGGAAGGGAGCAAGGTTGTTGCGAGGGCCGTTCCTTCGTAGAATCAGTGCGTTTTTTACACGACAGGAACTGACAGCCATGAAAATCTGTCTCTACCTATGAGACGACAATAACTCAGTCCGCCTGGCGCCGATTATTCTGGCCGGTTTTGTAACCTGAGTGTCATTTACATGATCCAACAGGAAATGGCGTGACGCTCAATACTTCTCAGGTCAGTTACTATATGACTCAGCGTAAGAAAGGTATAACTCAGCATATCTCGGCCATGAAGGCTGGTATCTCAGTCCGTTCTGGTCGTCGGATCGAAAAAGGAGAGTGGGCAAAAAACAGTGTTCGGCACTGGCGCACACGCAAAGATCCTCTGTTGAAAGAGAGGCCGGCTCTGACACCAACAACTCTGCTGGAGATGCTACAGGATAAATATCCCGGCCAGTACCCCAACAGCCTTCGAAGAACAATGCAACGGCGGGTCCGCGAATGGAAGCTACAGTATGGTGCAGAGCAGGAGGTCATGTTCCGCCAGCGACATCAGCCCGGTCTGCGAGGTCTGTCGGACTTTACTGAACTGAAAGGTGTAGTTGTCACCATCGCCGGTAAGTTGTTGGCGCATAAGTTGTATCACTTCCGTCTGGAATGGAGCCACTGGAGCTGGATGCGGGTTGTGCTGGGTGGTGAGAGCTTCTCTGCTCTGGCTGAAGGTCTGCAGGAAGCCCTCGGACAACTGGGCGGAGTGCCGGTAGAACATAAAACGGACAGCCTGAGGGCAGCATGGAAACAACAGGGCGAAGATGGACGCCGCGAGCTGACTGAGCGTTATGCTGCTCTCTGTCAGCACTACGGAATGCAGGGCGTACACAATAATGCCGGTCGGGGCCACGAAAATGGCTCGGTTGAAAGTGCCCACGGACATCTGAAAAGGCGTATCTGTCAGGCGCTGATACTGCGGGGCAGTAACGACTTCAGCACCATAGAAGAATATCAGGCCTTCATCACTCAGCAGGTTATGCGGCACAACCGTAACAATCAGGATCTGGTCAAGGAAGAACGTCTTCATCTGAAACCGCTGCCGCTTCGTCGCAGTGCTGACTATGATGAGCTGACTGTGAGGGTTAGCCGCAGCAGTACCATCAATGTGAAGCACGTCGTCTACAGCGTACCTTCCCGGCTTGTAGGTCAACTGTTACGGGTCCGGTTATGGGACGATCGTCTGAGCTGTTACGTTGGCAGCAGCGAGGTCATGAGCTGCCCACGTGTCAGACCAGAAAAAGGGAAGACGCGGGCCCGTCGTATCGACTTCCGACATGTGATCGACAGTCTGGCAAAAAAGCCCGGTGCGTTCTGCCATGCAACGCTGAGAAATGACATCCTGCCAGACGATGAATGGCGGAGGCTGTGGCGTCGCTTATGTAATCATCTGGAACCCGACATGGCAGGCAGGCTGATGGTACATGCTCTGAAACTGGCTGCAGGATACGACGATATCTCAGTCGTGGCAAAAGGTATGGAGCAGATGCTGAATACCCCGGGAAACGTGGATCTGCACCGGCTGATGCGCTTCCTGGGTATAAAGGAAAAGGCGTTGCCGGTAGTCAATGTGAAACAGCATAACCTGAGCAGTTATGAGCAACTACTGCGTGGCAAGGGAGGTTCGCAGTGAGCAATATCCATCACCTTGAACGCAGCCTGCGTAAACTACGCCTGACACGAGTTGGAGCTGAATGGCACGCTCTGGAAAAACGAGCACTGGCAGAAGGCTGGACACCATCGCGCTATCTTCTGACGCTATGCAATGAAGAACTCCTGTGGCGCGAGAGTGAAAAACTGCGTCGTTATAAAAAGGAGGCCCGGTTGCCAGTTGCCAAAACGCTAAGCGAATACGACTTCAGTCAGGTGCCGGAACTGAATGGAGCTCAGTTCCGGCAACTCTGTGAAACGACAGACTGGGTTGATGCAGGAGAAAACGTTCTGCTGTTCGGAGCCAGCGGGTTGGGGAAAAGCCATCTGGCGGCAGCGATCGTGGATGGCGTAGTAGGCCAGGGCTACCGGGCCCGGTTCTACAGCGCAGGAGAGTTGTTGCAGGAACTACGTAAAGCCAGAGCGCAGTTGAAACTGAATGAGCTGCTACTGAAACTGGATCGCTACCGGGTGATAGTGGTGGATGATCTTGGCTATGTCAAACGCGACAGCGCCGAAACGGGAGTACTGTTCGAGTTAATAGCGCATCGCTATGAACGTGGGAGCCTGGTGATAACCAGTAACCATCCGTTCAGCATGTGGGGCAGCATCTTCGTGGATGAGACTATGGCGGTGGCGGCGGCAGACCGGCTGATCCATCACGGATATATGTTCGAACTGAAAGGTGAAAGCTACAGGAAAAAGACAGCGAAGGCAGTAACAAGCGCGACTTGATGTCGCACTGAAGGGTGCGGCCAGTATAGTTGGCGCGAGTCGGCAAAACTAGTTGACGTCTAATATCTGCTGAAACCAGAAAGTCTCTCACTGCAGGTGGACGGACGACTCATCAAACTGGACAACCGGCAGATGGCCATGTTCCTGGTGCTCCTGATGCAGGCGCTGTTCCACACGCATCTGGGAGGTGCTCTGGTTTTTTCAGAAGCCTTCAGTGCGGCACGACTGGCAGAGTGTGTGGTCCATCTTCCGGAGGCGCTGCTGCCGGGACGTCGCAAACGAAGGAGTTATATCAGCAGCCAGCTTTCTCAGCATGAAGTTAACAGCAAACACCCGTATGGCAAAAAGCTCTTTCTGAGGCTGAACCACGGACAGTATATTCTTAACCCGGGACTTAAAATCAGGCAGGGGGAAAGGTGGTGTGCGGTTTATGCGTTGCAGTCACCGGAAGATCTGGGTCATGATTTGCAGACTTATCTGCAGGATATGTCTCCGGAATTAGTGAAAATCCTGGGAGGGAAAAAGGATGTTTATAAATACAGTGAAGAGGCTGTCGGATACTGGGCGGAGATGATCCGTCGTGCCGCTCAGAAAACGTGACGTTCAGTCCTGACAGAATGCAGGAGAATATGTCATAACACCTTCATAAGGGAGACAGGGTGAGCAGGAAAAAAGAGAAGAACACATCCACGCCGCACGATGCTGCTTTCAGGGCATTTATGGCGTCGCCGGAGGTGGCAAGGGATTTTGTCTCGCTGCATCTTCCGGAGGAATATCGTCAGTTGTGTGATTTATCGACGCTGCGGCTGGAGCCCTGCACGTTTGTGGACCAGGAGCTGAAGCAGTATGCATGTGATGCACTGTTCAGTATGAAGACTGTCAGTGGTGAGGATGGCTATGTTTACTGCCTCGTGGAGCACCAGAGTACGGAAAACGCGTATATGGCGTTCAGAATGCTCAGGTATGCGGTAGCTGCGATGTAGCGACACTTTGAGGCGCATAAGGTACTTCCGCTGGTGATACCGGTGCTGTTCTACCACGGTGAGCGCAGTCCGTATCCGTACAGCATGAACTGGCTGGATGGCTTTTCTGACCCGGATATTGCGGCTAAAATCTACACCAGAGCGTTCCATCTGGTGGATGTGACGGTGATGGATGACGATGAAATTATGCATCACCGCCGTCTGGGGGCCCTGACGCTGCTGATGAAGCACAGCCGCAGCCGTGACCTTATGTTACAGATGGACAGGCTGGTTCAGCTGATACAGGACTCCCTGAATGAAGAACTGGCACAGGTACTGTTTCACTATCTGCTGAATGGCAGTGAACATGTGACGGTGACGTTTTTGCAGACGTTGGCGCAGCGTCTGCCCCAGCACGAGGACAACATTATGACACTGGCTGAACGCATTGAGCAGAAAGGTATTGCCAAGGGCATTGAGCGAGGACTGGCACAGGGGATTGAGCAGGGTAAACTGGAAGGGAAGCTGGAAGGGAAGCTGGAAACTGCCTGCAATATGCTGAATGCCGGAATGGACCGTCAGACGGTGCTGCAGATGACGGGGCTTTCAAATGACCAGCTGAATATGCTGAAACACTGACAATATTAGTCCGGAGCGCTTCCGGGACATTCGCACCCGGAGGCGGTTATTTATATTGTGTCATTCTCACATATTTTATTGCACTGGGCGGGTGAGCCCTGTCCCTCACCCACTCCGTGAAGGTATTATCATTATATCGCCAGCAACCAGTTGATTTTTTTCACGGAAACAGCCGCTGTCTGAACAGGGATGATGGTCATTCACAGTGGTAAAATGTTTTCCGGAACCGCTTTTTGTCCGCAACGACATCTGTCCTGACGGGTTATGGCGGAATACTGCTGATTTCCCACAGCGTACTGGCTCCCCGTCGTACCGGTGAGCGTTTAATTTTCCCTTCCTTCTCCAGACACTGCAGGTAATGTCTGGCCTGATAAGCACTTACCCCTAAATGTTCAGCAACTTCTGAGGTTCTGCAGGGGGCATTGATTTCTCCGAAATAAGAAAGAATGTCATTCTTACGTTCATTCAGTGTTAACTTGTTTATTTTCATGCCGTTATTAACAGATGGTCAGCCTCCGGATGATTATAGTTCCTCTGGCGGTGATGCGTCCAGCTGACCGGGGATGATGTATGATATCCGGCGTTCTGCGAATGATGCCCCTCATTACTGTTCATTTCTCCTGTTGTCATTCTGCACAGTTGTTTATCGTCACGGGTGTATGCCGGTTCCCGCAACTGTGACTGCCACCATACCTTTCATCTTAAAAACACTCACCGGTGTGGTCCTGGTCGCTCATGCTGATGTGACTCTCCTCTGAGGCCGGGAAGCATGACGGTTTGCAGTAATAAAGTCCGCTGTCGCGCCACGGGTATTCATACAATACGAAAACAGGTGATGTACCGGATTTCCCTTTCTGTGTCTTATATGTTCATACTGAAAATATAAATCAGTGTTTTATATCCATGTTCTTAATTTCACAAATTAATATTACATTATTTATTTAGTTTTTACTTTTCATGAAAAATATAACTTGTTTTTTGATTTGTATCCAAATTTTGTCATAAATCAATAACAGTCACTCATTCCATTTAACTTGATTGTAACGATCTTTTATTCTGCATATGAATAATATTCCAGTCATATATTCTGATTGTATTCTTTTTTGTGTTATTTAATTCTGGTGTTTTGTTATTTTGTAGATAAAAAGATCGTGCAATGTATATTTTTAAGTAAAAAACACCATGGTAGTATTTGTGCCGTTGACGCAGGGGGGAGACAGGTATCCTGTTGAATCTGAAGTGAAAAGGCTTCATTCCCTGCATGTTATTCGTGTGCATGGAGTGAATCAGAGATGAGGGAGCGATATCTGTATCTTGCTGACACCCCTCAGGGGATACTGATGTCCGGTCAGGTGCCGGAATATCAGTTCTGGTTACTGGCTGAGATATCGCCGGTACACAGTGAGAAGGTTATTAATGCGCTGAGGGATTATCTGGTAATGGGATATAACCGCATGGAGGCCTGCGGGCGTCATAGTGTGTCGCCGGGATATTTTTCTGGTGCACTGAAGCGGTTTCAGCGGGTCAGTCAGACGGTATACAGGCTGGTGCCTTTTTATTTCCCGGAGGCGGGTCATGAAGTTCACAGGGGAGAGTGATGAAAGGGCGTGAGCGGGTTTAATAAGTGCGGTTGATATTATTACGCTAATTAAAGCTATTTCTGTTAAGCATTAAGCATTAAGCATTAAGCATTAAGCATTAAGCATTAAGCATTAAGCATTAAGCACTGAATATTAACATCAGTTTCACCATCCGTTTCGCCACCCGGCACGAATGCGGTGACTGCATGCAGTCCGGTCAGAGTCAGTTCCGGGTGGGGATGGTGAATGAATATATAAAAGACAACGTGTATCTGTCTGTTCCGGAGGGAGTATGAAAATGCGGGCTGTGGCGGTGTTCACTGGCATGCTGACGGGAGTGTTATCAGTGACAGGTTTGCTGTCAGCGGGGGCATATGCCGCCGGGGGAGAAGGGAATATGTCTGCATCCGCGACGGAGACAAACGCCAGAGTATTCTCGCTGCATCTGGGGGCCACGCGGGTGGTTTACAACCCGGCCTCGTCGGGGGAGACGCTGACGGTGATTAATGACCAGGACTATCCGATGCTGGTGCAGTCGGAGGTGCTGAGTGAGGACCAGAAGAGTCCGGCGCCTTTTGTGGTGACACCGCCGTTGTTCCGTCTTGATGGTCAGCAGTCGAGTCGTCTGCGTATTGTTAGAACGGGCGGGGAGTTTCCGTCAGACCGTGAGAGTCTGCAGTGGATTTGCGTGAAAGGCATTCCGCCGAAGGAGGGTGACAGGTGGGCGGAAGGGAAGGACGGGGAGAAGAAGGCTGACAAAGTCACTCTGAATGTACAGCTTTCAGTGAGCAGCTGCATCAAGCTGTTTGTTCGTCCGCCGGCGGTGAAGGGGCGACCGGATGATGTGGCCGGTAAGGTGGAGTGGCAGAGAGCCGGCAACAGGCTGAAGGGGGTTAACCCGACGCCGTTTTACATCAACCTGTCCGCGCTGACGGTGGGGGGTAAGGAAGTGAAGGAGCATGAATATATTGCGCCGTTTTCCTCCCGTGAATATCCGCTGCCTGCGGGGGCATCGGGTAAGGTTCAGTGGAAGGTGATAACGGATTACGGCGGGACCAGTAAGCAGTTTGAGGCAGAGCTGAAGGGTTGAATACATAAGGTGATAACAGGGTAAATGGCGGGCTGACAGATGCGTGATACTTCTTCAGGGCGGATGAGAACGGGGGTGACAGGGCTGGCGCTGGCTGTGATGGTGGCCTGTGTGATGTTTCGTGCGGAGAGTGGTATTGCGCGCACCTACTCCTTTGATGCGGCCATGCTGAAAGGTGGCGGGAAGGGGGTGGACCTGACCCTGTTTGAGGAAGGTGGGCAGTTACCCGGCATTTATCCGGTTGACATTATCCTGAATGGTTCCCGTGTGGATTCACAGGAGATGACCTTTCACGCGGAGAGGGACGCGGAGGGCAGGCCTTATCTGAAGACCTGTCTGACCCGTGAGATGCTGGCGCGTTACGGGGTCAGGATTGAGGAATATCCGGCGTTGTTCCGTGTATCCGGAGAGGGTCGTGGTGCATCCGTGGCGGAGGAGGCCTGTGCTGACCTGACGGCGATACCGCAGGCCACGGAGAGTTATCAGTTTGCTGCCCAGCAGCTGGTTCTGGGTATCCCTCAGGTGGCACTGCGTCCGCAGCTGAGGGGGATTGCGCCGGAGGCGTTATGGGATGATGGCATTCCGGCTTTTCTGCTGAACTGGCAGGCGAATGCGGGGCGCAGTGAGTACCGGGGTTACGGGAAGCGTGTCACGGACAGTTACTGGGTCAGTCTGCAGCCGGGAATCAACATTGGACCCTGGCGTGTGAGGAACCTGACCACCTGGAACAGGTCATCCGGTCAGTCGGGAAAATGGGAGAGTTCATACATACGTGCTGAGCGGGGGCTGAACGGGATAAAGAGTCGCCTGACGCTGGGTGAGGATTACACGCCGTCAGACATTTTTGACAGTGTGCCTTTCCGGGGTGCGATGATGAGTTCTGATGAGAGCATGGTGCCTTATAACCTGCGTGAATTTGCGCCGGTTGTACGTGGCATTGCCCGCACGCAGGCCAGGATAGAGGTGCGTCAGAACGGGTATCTGATACAGAGTCAGACGGTGGCGCCGGGGGCATTTGCCCTGACGGACCTGCCGGTGACGGGGTCCGGCAGTGACCTGCAGGTGACGGTGCTGGAATCAGACGGGACGGCGCAGGTTTTCACGGTGCCGTTCACCACGCCGGCCATTGCGCTGCGTGAGGGGTACCTGAAGTACAACGTCACGGCGGGTCAGTACCGTTCACCGGATGATGCGGTTGAGCAGACGTCGCTGGGACAGGTGACGGCCATGTACGGTCTGCCGTGGGGGCTGACGGTGTACGGGGGTGTTCAGGGTGCGGAGCATTATCAGGCTGCGGCCCTGGGGCTTGGCTGGTCACTGGGGCGTCTGGGGGCGGTGTCGCTGGACACGACGCACTCCCGGGGGCAGCAGAAGGGACATGATTATGAGACCGGTGACACCTGGCGTATCCGTTATAACAAGTCGTTTGAGCTGACGGGGACGAGTTTTACGGCAGCGAGTTATCAGTACTCATCGGATGGTTACCATACGCTGCCGGACGTGCTGGACACCTGGCGTGATGACCGGTACACATACCGTCACACGGAGAACCGGAGTCGCCGTACCACGCTGAGTCTGAGTCAGTCCCTGGGTCAGTGGGGCTATGTGGGACTGAACGGCAGCCGGGATGAGTACCGTGACAGACCGCACCGTGATTATTTTGGCGCGTCATACAGTACGTCCTGGAACAATATCTCGCTGTCGGTTAACTGGTCACGCAACCGCAACAGCGGCGGCTATTACGGTGGCTGGTCGCGTACGGAAGACAGTGTCAGTATGTGGATGAGTGTGCCGCTGGGACGCTGGTTTGGGGGGACGGATAACGACATCAGTGCCACGGCGCAGATGCAGCGTTCCACGGGACAGGATACCCGGTATGAGGCCGGGCTGAACGGACGGGCATTTGACCGCCGGCTGTACTGGGATGTCCGTGAGCAGATGGTGCCGGGCAGTGAGAGCCATGCTGACACCAGTCGTCTGAACCTGACGTGGTACGGGACATATGGTGAACTGACGGGGATGTACAGTTACAGCAGCACGATGCGCCAGCTGAACGCCGGGATGTCCGGCAGCATGGTGGCCCACAGTGAGGGGGTCACCTTTGGTCAGCGGAGCGGGGATACGGTGGCACTGATTGCGGCACCGGGCGTGAGTGGTGCGTCTGTGGGTGGCTGGCCGGGTGTGAGAACGGATTTCCGGGGGTATACGCTGGCCGGTTATGCCTCGCCGTACCAGGAGAACGTGCTGACACTGGACCCGACGACGTTCCCGGAGGATGCGGAAGTGCCGCAGACGGACAGTCGTGTGGTGCCGACGAAGGGGGCAGTGGTCCGGGCCGGATTCAGGACCCGTGTGGGTGGTCGTGCGCTGGTGAGTCTGGCCCGTCAGGACGGAACGCCGCTGCCGTTTGGTGCGGTGGTGACAGTTGAGGGCGAAGCGGGTCAGGCTGCGGGCTCAGCCGGTGTGGTGGGAGACCGTGGTGAGGTGTACCTGAGCGGGCTGAAGGAAAGCGGTAAGCTGAAGGCGCAGTGGGGAGAGAACAGTCTGTGCCATGCGGATTACCGTCTTCCGGAAGAGAAGGGGCCTGCGGGGATATTCCTGACCCGTACGGTGTGTATGTGACGGGAGGAGCCGGAGATGAACGGGAGTATAAGGAAGATGATGCGTGTCACCTGCGGGATGTTACTGATGGTCATGAGTGGTGTGTCGCAGGCGGCTGAGCTCCACCTGGAGAGCCGGGGAGGTTCAGGAACGCAGCTGCGCGATGGTGCGAAGGTGGCGACGGGGCGGATTATCTGCCGGGAGGCGCACACGGGTTTTCATGTGTGGATGAATGAGCGTCAGGTGGACGGCAGGGCGGAGCGCTATGTGGTGCAGAGTAAGGATGGTCGTCATGAGCTTCGTGTCAGGACAGGAGGAGATGGCTGGTCGCCGGTGAAGGGAGAAGGCGGGAAGGGGGTGTCGAGGCCCGGTCAGGAGGAGCAGGTTTTTTTTGATGTGATGGCGGACGGAAATCAGGAAATTGCTCCTGGTGAATACCGGTTTTCGGTTGGCGGAGCCTGTGTGGTGCCACAGGAATAAAGCGCAGAAGAAAAACAGAAGAAAAAGACAAAAGCACAACACAGCATAAAACAAAAACAAAGCAGAAAACACAGAGAGTATTTATTTCACCGGATAAATTAACTGAAATGAAATAAACACTGATTCACGCATGGACCGTGACTTGTATTCCGCAGAAGAGGTGGAGGGATACCTGCAACCCGGAGGGGGCACGCAGGGAATACAGGAAAGAATAAAGAATAAAGGAAAAATAAAAGACCAGAGAAGGAAAGCACAAAGCTGATTAACACAGGCAGTTAATCCGTGCTGGCGGTTTATTACATAAATATAAATCGGCCATCCGGATTTAATTTAAACAGTCAGAATCATTTAAATCAGAAATAAGGTGGAGGTTTTATTATGGGTAATCTGCCAGTGGGAAGTCGTGGTTTATATAAAGGTAAAAAACGCAGCGTCGGTATGAATGAATTACGTCATCCGGGAAGCACACAGATGACGCGCACTGGTCAGGCGCATCGTGGTGGCGAACACCGGCTGAACACGGGGCCACCGGACTGGCAGACCGTGGAATAAGGCATCACCGTGAACGTTGTCTGCGGCTTTATGAGCAAGCCCTGCAGTCAGAAACTTACTTATATGCAATGAACAGTCTCTGCTGCGGGTGCAGACATCTGTGAACGGTGGTTAATGTGGGGTAAGACAGTTTACTGATTCTGGGATGGATTAACAGAACACAACTGGCTTGTCCATAAGCAAAACGAAGGCAAAAAAATATGAAAATCAAATATACAATGAAAATGGCCGCCGTTGCCAGCGTCATGGTCGCCGGCTACGCTATCGCGGATGCAAATGGGCTCAACACTGTGAACGCCGGGGATGGCAAGAATCTGGGCACCGCAACCGCAACCGCGACGATCACCACTCTGCAGAGCTGCTCTGTCGACCTGAATCTCGTTACCCCGAACGCGACAGTGAACAGAGCAGGAATGCTAGCAAACCGCGAAATCACTAAATTTTCGGTAGGGAGTAAGGATTGCCCTAGCGACACCTATGCTGTATGGTTTAAAGAGATCGATGGCGAAGGACAGGGGGTCGCGCAGGGCACTACGGTGACCAACAAGTTTTACCTTAAAATGACATCGGCCGACGGGACCGCGAGCGTAGGGGACATCAACATAGGAACCAAATCAGGCAAAGGCCTGAGTGGTCAACTGGTAGGGGGAAAATTCGACGGAAAAATAACGGTGGCATATGACTCGGCCACCGCCCCCGCCGACGTTTATACATACGATCTCATGGCCGCCGTGTACGTCCAATAATGCTTACCCACATAACTAACACTGACCGCCGCCCGCCGGCGGTCTTGCTTTCCTCGCGGGAATCGACCTCGTCGCAGGCAACCTAGTGTCAGAACTGCTACGGGCGGCGGGGTGCGATCGCTCCGTTTCCATGCCAGTACCGCCGGTATCAGCATTAACAGGACATATGGAACACGCAAGTACACTTCTACATCTGGTCGTCCTGACCGAACGTACGACGATCGCACACCGACGCCCGGGTCTCGCTGTGCGAGCGGAAAAACTCAAGAACCCAAAAACACGGAACGACTTTCGATAACCCGCGCTAAACAATAGAAGCCCGCCTACCCTGACACGCTATTGATGTGCGCTATTTGGATAAATATCGCAGTCCTTACGGCACACTTTCATTATGTGACATGCGAAGGCTGAGGTAGCCTGAGTTTAACGGACACTCCTTCCTGAAATAGAATGGCATCAGAAG
>OBWO01000829.1_pt1 | contig 14357 bp, 11 predicted proteins | sample 1476401 | NCBI WGS metagenome assembly OBWO01 (sample SAMEA2580091, study PRJEB22360) | human gut metagenome | biome: human gut; feature: human-associated habitat; material: faeces | place: Denmark | collected 2008/2010 | reverse complement strand
TGGGCCAGGGACTGGAACCGATGGCCACCGCGCCGGACGGCATCGTGGAGGCGGTCTGGATGCCGGCCAAGCGTTTCGTCTGGGCCGTCCAATGGCATCCTGAGTTCTCCCACCGCGCCGATAGCAACCAACGTCGCATCCTCAGCGCCTTCATCGACGCCTGCTGACGCAAGCTCCCGCCAATCTCGACGAAACGCCTTCCAAGAAATGGCTTGCCCGCATCCGTAGACCAGAAGATATTCGATCAATGTGCCGAACGGACTCATCGCAACAACAACATCCAGATCACCCACAATGCAGATGACAAGACTGCATGAGCGCCCAGCGCCGCAGCTCAAGCCCAAAGTCCGCCCCATTCCTCCTGCGCAGAACGGCCTGATTCCGTTCATCCAGTCTCCGGGAAAACGCCCGCGCCCCGGAACGCGAGAACCCCGCGTCCCTTGCGGGAGCGGGGTCCAAGCGGTATGTCCTTGATTCTGATGTTTCAGATAAGGGGGCCCGAATCAGCGGGCGTAGAATTCGACCACGTACTGGATGTTGACCTGCACCGGAATCTCTTCGACCTCGGGCTTGCGGGTCAGGGTGGCCTTCAGGGAGGCAAGGTTCACGTCGAGGTAACCGGGAACCGCGGGCAGCACATCACGGTGCACGCCTTCGGCGGCGATCTGGAACGGAACCATGGTCTGGCTCTTGGCCTTCACCTGGATGGTCTGGCCGGGCTTGACGCGGTAGGACGGACGGTCCACCACGTTGCCGTCAACGAGGATGTGACGGTGCACCACGAACTGACGGGCCTGGGCGGTGGTGCGGGCGATGCCGGCACGCAGAACCAGGTTGTCGAGACGGGTCTCGAGGTCGGTCAGCATGGCGTTACCGGTCTGGCCGGCGGTACGGGTAGCCTTCTCGTAAGCGGCGCGGAGCTGCTTCTCGGAGATGCCGTACTGAGCGCGCAGACGCTGCTTCTCGCGCATACGCACCGCGTAATCGGATTCGGTGCGGCGACGGTCGCGACCGTGCTCGCCAGGAGCGTACGGACGCTTTTCGAAAATGCGCTGAGCCTTGGGGGTCAGTGCGATGCCGAGGGCGCGGGACAGGCGCACCTGACGGCGAGAACGCTGAACGTTCGTCATTGGATTATTCCTTCTGTCGTTATCTGAACGGAACGTTTGGTTTCGTATGATTCCAAACGCTGAGTCGGGCCTCTCCAACGCTTCGTCGTGATTGCTCACGAGCGGGTTGACGTTCTTGCGATCGCCTACCGCCGACCCGTTGACGGGCTATGACTCCAGACGGCATCTACCAGTCGGCAGACACCAGCGAACAATATTACACCGCAGCCATGGACAGCACTCCGGCATCCATGCGGTATACCTTGTCCGCATACTCCAGCGCATCCGGATCATGCGTGACCATGAGGATCGCCGTACCGTTATCGGCTTGGCTTCTCAGCAGTTGCATCACGATGTCAGTGCTCTCTTGGTCGAGATCGCCGGTCGGTTCGTCCGCGATAAGCAATTTGGGCTGATTCATCAGGGCGCGGGCGATGGAGACACGCCGCATCTCACCACCGGATAGTTCGCGCGGATAGCTGTCTGCCAAATCGGCGGCACCGAGCTGGGTGAGCAGATGCTTGGCGCGCTCGGTAAGCACATCAGGCTGTCCGAGCGCTGAGTATAAGGATTGGTCGGTGCCTGTGATTGGCGCGATGACATCCGGCATAAACGGATCCGGCTCGGTGGAAGACTCGGTACTGTTCTCATCGGATGCGGAACCGTTATCGGCCTCAGATTCGATGCAAGGCTCGGTCTCGGCCATATTGTTCTGTTTTTGCACGGCTGCATCGTCCTTATTCTCAGCCTCCCTGAACGGCAGAGCATCCGGGAACATCGTCGCGGGCAGAATCACATTGTCGAGCACCGTGAGATTGCCGAGCAGGGTCTGGCTTTGGGTCACGAAACCGATGGTTCGGTTGCGCAGTAGGGACAGTTCCTTATCGCTCAGCTCAGTCACTTCGCGCCCATCCACACGCACGGTTCCCGAACTTGGGCGCACCAATCCGGCGACCATATTAATCAGGGTGCTTTTACCGTTACCTGAGCGACCGACGATGGCGACGAATTTCCCAGCGTCAATCGTGAGATCGACGTGACTGACCGCGTCAAACGGCGTGCCGCGACGGACGAACTGGCGGGTCAAATCCACCAATTCCAGCAGATGAGATGCAGTTTCGGTCATGTCACTCCCCTTCTCGCAGGGTCAGATAGGCTTCGGGGCGGCCAAGTCGCCACATGGTCAGCAACGAGCCGACAATGCCGATGGCGGTTGAGCACACAATAGTTATGGCAATGAATCCGATAACGGCGGCCGGTCCGGCTTGCAAATATGGCAATTGCAATTGTTTGCCGATCAGCGAGCTGAATGGGAAGATCACGAGGCTCGCCACGCCTACGCCGATTACGCCGCCAATCAGTCCGATAATGGCCGATTCCTTGAGAATGATGACGTTCAACATGCCACGCGTGGCTCCCATAATGCGCAGGGACGCAAACTCGCGCTTGCGTTCGTTCACCGAAGAGGTGAATACGGCGAGCAGCACGATCACACCCATCACCCAGATCACGGCCACGAACACCTTGAGGTAGGTGACCAATGCGGTCAGCGAGGTCTTGGTATTGGCGGTGATGCCGCCGGGATACACGTAGCCCAGATCGGCGAATCGGGAGTCAATGCGTTTGATGTTCTCGGCCACGGTTTGCGCCTCATACCCCTGCTTGACCTTGATCATCACAGTGGAGACGGCCTTGCCCGCATATTCCATGGGCATGACCTGCTTGGAGACCTTGGACGATGCGGCGACCATGTCGGGCACGGTGGCCTGGTTGATGAACACCGAATTGTCGAGGCTGGTGCCGGTATTGGCCAGCTGAGCGACCACCGGCCATTTACGGCCGTATAGCTCAATGGTGCCATCGGCGGACACATTCACGTTCGCGCCGGCGATCATCTTGCCGTCTTCGAGGGTGCCTTTGAATTGGGAGGCAACCCATGGCTCGATAACGAAGTCGGTGGACGGGTCGTAGCCGATGATCTGCAGTTTTTCGTCGCAGCAGGCGGCGGCCAGTGACGATATGTAGGTTTGTTCGCTGGTCTGTTCGATGCCGTCCGCCTGTTTGACTTCGCTGGCGATGTCCCGGGTGAAATAGAACGTGCTGGGGTTGCCGTTGGTCAGTAGCGCTTCGGCTTTCTGCGCGGTGTCCTGAGGCACAACCATCAGGTCGGCGCCGAGGCGCTTCTCCATGCTGGTCATACCGGTGTTGAGGTTCATGGTCAGCATGGTGCCGCCGAAGAACGTCAGCGCAAGAATGGTGACGACGGCGAGCAGGGCGCCGGTGCGGAATGGCTTGCGCTTGAGATTTTCAAGCGGCAGGCCGCGCAATGCGATATGCGATGGCACGATGGGGGTCCTTATTGATTATGGTGCGGTTGCAATAAGCGAGACCGGAACCCGACTCCTGGAATGAAATCGGACCCCGGTCACACGAGGTCAAGTTCAGTGCTTGGCCGCTCGGGAATCGAGCCAGATGGCGACAGCGGCGAATACGAGAGTGAGTACGCCGAGCACGATAAGCGTGGGCAGCATGACCATGCGGCAGTGCATCATGGCGCCCTTGCAGATGCCGATCAGGAAGGTGGGCACAGCAAGCAGCAGCAACGCGTTAGCGATGGCGGCGATGTTCAGACCAATACGGACCTGGGCGTTGACGAACAAGGCCACGACGCCGAGCACAAGAATCACGACGCCGATGCCGGTGGCGGCCTGCTGCGAGTAATGGCAGGCACCCGGCATGTCATGGCCGGTGCAAGCGTGAGCAAAGGTCTGGGGTGCGATGGCAATAAGCGCACCGAACAGAATATTGGGCACGGATGCGAACAGCTTGTTCTTCATAATTTCCTTCCTCTCCCCTGCTACCAGGGGTTCGTGAGCACAACCTCCGCATTATGGCCACAGTGTGATGAGGAACACAAGTCTTGTCTTTTATGAAATTATCTGGTATGCGCTTTCAGCTCACAGCTTTTCGATCGGTGCCACGCGGAGCATAAGGCGTTTGACTCCAGCGGAGCCGAAGTCCACGGTGATGACCGAATTGCGGCCCTTGTCCTGCGCGTCGGTGACCTTGCCGAGACCGTACTGATCGTGGCTGATCATGTCGCCCACAGCAAAGTCAGAGATATTCAGTCCATTATCTTTAGCGAGCTTGGAACTTGGCACGGAAGATCCGGCGGAACCGGACTTCGGCGTGGTGTGGCGCGTAGTGACCTTGCCGCCACGAGTGCCGCCGGACGCCGAACTGGAACGGGAACGAGAACCATATGAAGAGCCGGAACCCGAACCATAGGACGAACCCGAGCGCGAGCGGGAACCGTAGGAGGAGCCGGAACGTGAGCCATACGATGAACCGCCCGAACGGGAGCCATAGGACGAGCCAGACCCATAGCTTGACGAGCCGTAATGAGATCTCGAGCCATACGACGAACCCGAACCGCGAGAGCCGAATGTCGAGGACCCACCGAACGTCGTACCGCCAAAATCGTCATCATCCCAGCCGCCGTAATCGTCGGCGAATCCATCGGATTCCCAGTTGGCGCGCATGCGTTCCACGCCGGCCTCACGACGCTTCCAGTCGATCAGCGAATCCGGAATCTCGTCAAGGAACTGGCTGGGCATCATATCGGCGGCCTGACCCCACTGGGAGCGTACAGCCGCGCGCGTGACGTACAGCCGCCGCTTGGCGCGGGTAATACCCACATAGGCAAGTCGGCGTTCCTCCTGCAGTTCGGTGGTGTCCTCCATCGAACGCGAATGCGGGAACGTGCCCTGTTCCATGCCGGTCAGGAACACCACCGGGTATTCGAGGCCCTTGGCCGTGTGCAAGGTCATCAGCGTCACTTTGCCGGAATCCTCCGCCTCGCCGGGCAGCTGGTCGGAATCGGCCACGAGCGCGGTGGTCTCCAGGAATGCGGATAGCGTGGCGTCGGGCGTGTTCTGCTCAAACTCGGCTGCGGTGGACTGCAGCTGGGAGAGGTTTTCCAAACGGGAGGCGTCCTGCGGGTCCACGGACTTTTCCAGCTCTGCACGCAAGCCGGACTTCTCCAGCACTTCGGCCACAATCTCGCTGGGCTTGGCGTCATGTGCTCGCGTGAATTGCGAGAGCTCACCCATCAAATCACGGAAGGCCTTGAGCTGCGTGGCGGTACGTGTGGGCACGTCCTGAATTTCATCCAAATGCATGAGTGCATAGAAGAAGCTGGTGCCACGTTCGCGCGCATAGGCGAGCAGGATGCCCTCGGCACGATCGCCGAGCCCGCGCTTGGGCACGTTCAAAATTCGACGCAGGTTCACGTCATCATCCGGGTTGACCAGCGCCTGCAGGTAGGCCAGCGCGTCCTTGATTTCACGGCGCTCATAGAACTTGGTGCCGCCGACGAGCTGGTACGGCAGCCCTGCGTTGATTAACGCCTCTTCGAGCGAGCGGGACTGCGCGTTGGCGCGATACATAATCGCCATGTCAGAGTAGGCGATATCTTCTTCGGCGTGCAGTCGGGCGATTTCGGTGGCCACCCACTGGGCCTCCTGCTGGGCGTTATCCGCCGCGTAGCCGACGATTGGCTCGCCTTTGCCGAGTGCTGTCCACAGTTTCTTGGGCTTGCGTCCCTCGTTGTTGCTGATCACCGCGTTGGCCGCGTCCAAAATGGTCTGCGTCGAACGATAGTTCTGTTCGAGCATGATGGTCTTGGCGTTCGGGAAGTCCTGTTCGAAATCCTGGATGTTGCGGATGTCGGCGCCGCGGAAGGCATAGATGGACTGGTCGGAATCGCCCACGACGGTGATCCAAGCAGGGCCCGCCTTGCCGGCGTTCGGCGCGCCCGGAATGGCCTTCTCCCCTGTGTCCACACCGGCCAGCTCGCGTACGAGCACATACTGGGCGTGGTTGGTGTCCTGATACTCGTCGACCAAAATGTAACGGAAACGGTGATGGTAGTACTCGGCGACGGCCGGGTCGGTGCGCAGCAGTTCGACCGTGCGCCCAATCAGATCATCGAAGTCGACGGCGTTGGCCAGGGCGAGCCTGTGCTCGTATTCGGCGTATATCACCGCGTAGATGGCTTCAAGGTCGCCCACCGTGCCGAACTGGTAGCCGCGCTGGCCGGGCGTGAAGTCGGGCGCATGGACGGCGAGGTTTTCCTTCCAGCCGGTCAGGTTGTTTTTCAGGTCGGAGATGTGGCCGAGGATCGAACGCGGGGTGTAGCGCTTGATATCGAGGTTGAATTCGGTGGCGATGATTTTGACGAGTCGCTCGGAGTCGGCGGAATCGTAGATGGAGAAGCCGGATTTGAGGCCGATGGATTTGCCGTCGCGGCGCAGGATGCGCACGCAGGCGGAGTGGAAGGTGGAGACCCACATACGCTGGGCCACCGGGCCAATCAGCGAGCCGAGTCGTTCGCGCATCTCGGCGGCGGCCTTGTTGGTGAAGGTGATGGCCAGGATCTGGCTGGGCCATGCGCCGAACTGGCTCAGGATCCATGCGATGCGTCGGGTGAGGACTCGGGTTTTGCCGGAACCGGCGCCGGCTCCGATCAGTAGCGCCTGGCCGCGGTATTGCACGGCTTCGGCCTGCTGCGGGTTCAGGTCGCCTACGAGTTCCTGCGCGCTGCGGGCGATGACTTCCGGCTCGTCGTACACTGTTGCCTCCCTTTGAATCGCGACATTCATGTTTACCACATGCACGGGTCAGCGGCAGCTGAAGAACCGGCTCGGGGGTGGGAGTCTGGCACCCGAATTGTCACGGGCTCCTGGTGTTCCGGCAGCCGACTCATCATGTGGCGAAGAACCGCCGCCGCACCGCCCCTCGCATCGGACAACGTACACTTGCAGATATCCATATCATCCATATCGGTTGTGGCACACGATGACAGGAGGTCCGATGCAGGAACTTGAGGAACGAATCCAGAGCGAGGGAACGGTAAAGGAAGGTGACGTGCTCAAGGTGGACGCGTTCCTGAACCACCAGTGCGACGTACGTCTGTTCGACCGTATGGGAGCCGCGTGGGCCAAGCATTTCGCCGGCAAGCACATCACCAAAATTCTGACCATCGAAGCGTCCGGCATTGGCATCGCATGCGTGGCCGCCCAGCATTTCGGCAATGTGCCGGTGGTGTTCGCCAAGAAAGCGCAGTCCATCAATCTGGACGGCGACCAGTACACCACCACCGTGTATTCCTTCACCAAGCAGAAGGAATTTCCGGTGATCGTGGCCAAGAAGTATCTGAATGCGGGTGACCATGTGCTGCTGATCGACGATTTCCTGGCCAACGGCAAGGCGCTGCGCGGCCTGATTGATCTGTGCAAGGCGGCCGGCGCCACGGTCGAGGGCATTGGTATCGCCGTGGAGAAGGGCTTCCAGGGCGGCGGCGACGCGCTGCGCGCCGATGGTTACGACGTAGATTCGTTGGCCATTGTCGAATCCATGGATCCTGGAACCGGCGAGATCACCTTTAGGCACTGAGGACTATTGCCCGCTCCCGCTGGCGGGAGCTGTCACGACAGCGACTGAGGGTGGTTCATCTTGACCGCAGACCACCCTCAGTCGGCTACGCCGCCAGCTCCCGCCAGCGGGAGCAAACACAAAAAGGGAACAGAGAGAAAGAGAATCATGTCAGAGAAGAAAACCAAGAATTCCATATCATTTGAGGCATTGTCCTCGCTGGACGCGCCCGTATCCTTCTGGAAGGGCATTCCGTTCGGCCTGCAGCATGTGATGGCCATGTTTGTGGCCAACCTTGCCCCGATCTTCATCGTCGCATCCGCCGCGAAGATGACGCCGGCCCAGTCGGCCACAATCATTCAGGCCGGTCTGCTGGTGGCAGGTCTCGGTACCTGTCTGCAACTGTATGGCGCGTGGCTCATCGGCTCCCGGCTACCGATGGTCACCGGCATCTCCTTCACCTACGTGGCGGCCGCCGTGGCGATTTGCGCGGACAAGGGTTATGGCGCGGTGGTCGGCGCGGTGATGGTCGGCGGCCTGCTGGAACTCGTGCTGGGCTTAACGGCCAAATATTGGCGTCGGTTCGTGCCGCCAATCGTCTCCGCCATCGTGGTCACCTCCATTGGTTTCTCCCTGCTCAACGTGGGCGCCACGAGCTTCGGCGGCGGCAGCGGCGCCAAGGACTTCGGCAACTGGCAGAATCTGACGCTCGGGCTTATATCTTTGGTCGCCTGCTTGGCATTCCAGCTGTTGATGAAGGGCACGGCCAAGCAGCTGTCCGTGCTATTCGGTCTGGTGGTCGGTTACGTGGTGGCCATCTGCATGGGCAAGGTCGATTTCTCCGGTTTCCAGAACCTTGCCATTGTGTCTGTGCCGCAGATCATGCCATTCAAGCCCGAGTTCGACTGGGGTTCGATCATCTCCATCGGCCTGCTCTATGTCGTCTCCTCTGTTGAGGTGCTGGGTGACACCGCCGCGCTGACCAAAGTGGGTCTGAACCGTACGCCGACCGAACGCGAGACTGCTGGCGCCATCGCCGGTGACGGCCTTATCTCCACCGTCTCCGGCCTGTTCGGCTGCCTGCCGCTGACCTCCTTCGCGCAGAACATCGGACTCGTGGCCATGACCAAGGTCGTCAATCGTAAGGTCATTCTTTCCGGTGGCGTAATCCTGATTTTGGCGAGCTTCGTGCCGGCCATCGCCGAGGTGTTCAACTCGCTGCCGCAGGCGGTGCTCGGCGGCTGCACCATCATGATGTTCGGCAATATCATTCTTTCCGGCTTCCAGATGATTGCCGAAGCGGGCTTCACGCAGCGCAACATCACGATTGCGGCGCTCTCGCTGACCATCGGCATCGGCTTCACGCAGGTAAGCGACATCTTCGCGCAGTTCCCGGCCCTGTTCCAGCAGATCTTCGCCTCGAACTGCATCGCCGTGGCGTTCGTGGTGGCCGTGATCCTGAACGCCGTGCTGCCCAGTGAGGAGCATTTCCTCTCCGCGCCCAAGGAGGCGTCGGTCGCGGACGCCGAGTGATAACAACGCGACATATCAGCTGCGCATAATCACATGATGATGCCCTATCGTCTTGCAGGATGATAGGGCATCATTGATTTTGGGAGAGACTACAAGTTGAACCATGAGTTCGAGCCGGTGGCGTGTCGATCAATCGTCATCTTCCCATTCGAGGATGTCTCCGGGTTGACAGTCGAGCGCCTTGCAGATGGCGTCCAATGTGGTGAAGCGGACGGCTTTGGCACGTCCGTTCTTCAGAATGGACACGTTGGCGGGCGTGATGCCAATTTGTTCGGCGAGCTCGCCGACGCCAATCTTGCGTTTGGCCATCATGACGTCGAGATTGATGCGAATCGTCATCTCAAATCACCTGCTCGAGTTCGCTCCTGAGCCGGACAAGGAGAACAGTTTCCATACGGCCACGAACGCCGCTTCGATGCAGAGCAGGAACAGCACGCCCATAATGAGATATGGCCAGTGCATCGACGTCTGGCTCGGGTAGAGGCCGGCCAGCGCGCCGCTCAATCCCGGTACAGCGAGTAGTTGGCCCCATAGGCAGGCCAGCCAGACCAGAATCACGATGGCTTTCAACGCGAGCAACACCCATCGGTTCATGTAGTTTTTCATAGCCCGGTCCTTTCAGGTGCCGACGTTTTTGACGACACCGCGAACATCGATATGACTATATCGAAAAACGATATACCATGCAAGGTGTATTGCGTCAACTGGCATTGGTCGCTCGTATACATATAGGCTTCGGCAGACCGTCATCTCAACGGAGCGAACGCCATATGAGCCACCCATTCGCGTACAAGCGTGATGACGGCTTCGGGTTGGTCGATGTGCGCGTTGTGACCGGCATTGTCTAGCGTCACGAAGGTGGCGTTGGGATAGTGAGGCAACAGGGCTTGCTGGTCTTCGTATCCGACGATCTGGTCTTGTTTGCCGGTGACGATGAGCACCGGACCTGCATATGTGCCGAGTGTTTTCTCGGGGTCGTCATCCAGCCAATAGCGTTGATCCAGTCGTTCGCACGCCGCACGGTCACACAACGCCACACCAGGCAAGATGAACCGCTGGTAGCGCCGCCATGCATCGAATGACTGGTTGACGCCCATGGTGATGAAGTCGAACACCTGTTCCTGTGGCAGGGAGTGCGTCAGCCTGGGATTGGGATTCGCAACCACGTGTTCGGCCACATGCCGGCCGGCATGCTGCGGGTCCACAACCGGCGCGATCAGCGCCATGCCGGCCACTTGGCGAGGTTCGCGCGCCAATACTTCACGGACAAGCGCACCGCCCATCGAGTTGCCGACCATGGCGAATGGGGTTGCTTTGCCGACAAGGCCGTCAATGACCGTTTGCAGCCAATCAGCCATTTCCGGCAGTCCACAGGCATTCTCGGGCAATGCCGGCGTACGCCCAAAGCCGGGCAGGTCCAGATATATGCGGCGAATCGAATCATTGCCGTCGAATGCTTCATCGAGCATCATCAGCGAACGATGGTCCACACCCATGCCATGCACAAACACGACGGACAATCCATTATCATTGCCCTCGATGGCGTAATACGGCTGCGGCTGTGCCATACGTTCCTCTCTCAAACCGGGACTGGGTGTATTTCACACAATAGCGTCTACGGTTCCTTCGCCGCCGAAACAGTTTCGAACGGCATTCTCGGTTTCAAGGGGCTGATTCTGTTATCCGGGAACATCTACTTCCACTTCGAGGGGCTGGTCGAAGCTCAAACCAAAAGTAGAAACGGCGTAACGACAACGCCATCCCGCCATTTTCATGATCTGTCTACTTAACCATCCGCCCCTTGAAACGGAAGTAGATGTTCTGGAAATGGCGAATCAGCCCCTCGAAGCGGAAATAGACGATTGCAACCCAGATTATCAATCTTGGCCACGCTGAAACACGGACATTGGAACATCCTTCTCGGTTCGGCTTGTGCGAGAGTCAAAGGGCGTGAAGAATTATGGCAAAGTCATCGGTGCTATGAGCATTCATCAGGCAGATATGACACTCTGACTGGTGGTGATCAGATTGACGTGACGATATGACATAGACGCGCAATCAGGCGAAGACCGATAAGGCCCGGAAGGAGGCGAGATGGTTCGGCGAACGCGATACCGGGCTCGTCGCCGCTCGGGCGGCAGATGGGTGCTGGCGTTTGTCGTCGCTTGCGTCATCGTCGCGATTCTGGCCGCGCTCATCTATCTGCCACGCATTTTCTTTTCCTCCGGCACCCCTTCCCGCGCCTCCGACGACGCCTATTGTTCGGCGAAACTAGCCGACGGCCCAAGCTATTCCCTCATGCCGGAACAGGCCCAGAACGCGGAGCTCATCGCCAACATCGCCATCAATCGCGGACTGCCGGATCATGCGGTGACGGTGGCCATCGCCACGGCCATGCAGGAATCGCGAATCACGAACCTTTCCTATGGTGATCTGGATTCCATCGGACTCTTCCAACAGCGGCCGAGCCAAGGTTGGGGAACCGTGGAACAGGTGTCCGACATGACGTATGCCACGAACATCTTCTACGACCATCTGATGCAGGTGCCGGACTGGGAGACGATTCCCATCGAGGACGCGGCCCAGGAAGTGCAGCGTTCAGGATACCCGGATCTGTACGCCACATGGGACGCCATGGCGCATGCTTGGGCTGCGGGACTGACCGGTGAATTCGGAGCGACTATTTCATGCGCGCTGGAGCCGGCAACATCGTCGGATGCCGATGGGCTTATCGCTGCGCTTCCTGTTGCCTATCCGAGTGTTACCGCCGCTACTGCGCCTGCAACTGCCGAGGGAAACGGTAATAATTCATCAAACGGTACGACAATCACCGTAGCTCTGCCCGACGGCCTGTCCGCAGACGACCACAATCGCCTATGCTGGCAAGTTACGGGCTGGCTGGTCACGCACGCACGCCAATACGGCATCGACGCATTGCATGCGAACGGCATGGACTGGAATCGCAAAGACGGTGTTTGGACAGGAAACGAAACCGTCGAGCAGACCATCACCGTCACATTGGTCTAATCAGGCAATCAAACGTCTAACTTTTGACGAATCCGGCACTCCCCTATTCAGCAATAAACCACTAAGATAAAAGCACATTACAGGCCTATTCAAAAGAAATGGGGAATCTATGAGCAAGGCGTTGATTGCGGTGGATGTGCAGCCGACATTTTGCGAGGGCGGCGAATTGGGTGTTGAGGGCGGCAACGCGGTCGCCGAACGAATTGCCGATTATGTGAATGCGCATCGTGGCGAATACGCGTATATCGCCACCACGCAGGATTGGCATATCGAGCCAGGCGCTCACTGGTCGGCTGAGCCAGATTTCGTGGATACATGGCCGAAGCATGGCGCGGCCGGTACGTCGAACGCCGAACTGCATCCGGCGATCAAGGCGCTGGGCGTCGAGCATCATTTCAAGAAGGGCCAGTATTCGGCGGCATATTCCGGGTTTGAGGGTATCGAGGACAATACTGACCGCATCCAGACCCGTGAGGAGGTCTCGGCTGAACAGGCCGCCGGCAAGACACTAGCCGACGCGCTGAAGACGGCCGGCGTGAGCCGCGTGGATGTGGTGGGCATCGCCGAATCGCATTGCGTCAAGGACACCGCGCTCGATGCCAGGAAGCTCGGTTTCGAGGTCACCGTGTTCGAGGACCTGACCGTACCGGTCAGCGAGGAGCTCGGTGTCGCGGCCCGCAAACAGATGGCGGCAGCCGGCATCGCGCTGGTCGAGTCGCGCTGATCGATTCGGATATACCCGCAGCGAACGCATAGCTGTTTCCACATATTCAGGACTTACACTGCCGCATAGTCGATGTGTAAGGAAGGCGATTATGGTTACGATGCTGCTGACTTCGATGTTCCATAACGTCTCGCCCACCGTGCATGAAATCGAGCCGCGGCCACAGGGCAAACGGGTCGTCTTCATTCCAACGGCGAGCGCTGTGGAACCGTGGGGACCGGCTCATGCGGCATTGAGCAAACACGCGCTACAACGGCTCGGCTTCGAGGTCGAACAACTGGATGTGGAAAACATGCCGAGCGACTCCGCCGAGGACATCACCCACAAAATCACCGAGGCTGATTGCATCTATGTGGGCGGCGGCAACACGTTCTTTCTCTTGCAGGAGTTGCGCCGCACCGGTGCCGACCGGGCCATCATCAATCAGGTGCGCGCCGGCACGCCGTATATCGGCGAGTCCGCAGGCTCGGTCATCACGGCGCCCAACATCGGCTACATCAAGCTCATGGATCGCACGGACAAAGCCCCCGATCTCACCGATTACGCAGGATTGGGCTTGGCCGATTTCCACGTGGTCCCCCACCATCATGCAGCGGCCATGGGTCACGCCGCACAACGCATTCTCGACCGGTATGGCGCTAATCTCAGTCTCAAGCCTCTTACCAACCGGCAGGCCCTGCTCGTCAAGGATGGCAGAACCCGGTTGCTGCGATGATGCGGGTCGTCGGCCCGTCGCCCATTCGGCATCGCCGTGGTGTGTCCGGCCTGATATGCCTATCGAGCGGCATCAATCACACAGCAATGTGGCTGGGAACCTCGCCGAACGTCAACACCTGCGTACATCAGCACGGCAAAATCTGCCGAAAAACGCCCGGCGCACGAGATGCCAGCCGGCCCCATCCGTCACCTCAGTGCCGTACCGGGCCAGGCATGGCCTTGAGCAACGGGATGAATCCGGCGCACAGTACCAGGGCAACGACGGCGAGTATCTGCCAGTGGGCGGAGCCGAGCCAGCCGCCCCACGTGCCGACAGCACCGCCGATCGCATACGCGAACCTGGCACGGCCGCTGAATTTGGCCAGGTCACCACCGCTCAGCAGCAGTTGTCGCGATACGATCACGCCATGCGCCAGCAGGCCATAGCCGAGGTTGTTGATGAGCCATCCGACGCACACCGCGGCAAACTCGGGAACCAGTACGGCGGCAAGGGAAATCGCCGTGGCGATTGCCCCGATGGCGGACACGGCGCGCATGCCGAGTTTTGCGGAGAGCCGCATGTAGACAAACGATCCGATGATGCTGCCCACGCCGCCGAATGCGTAGACCACGGTCAGCATATCGCTGCCGTACCGGGAGCCGATGCCCAGCAACGCATAGCTTGCCCACAGCGACGGAATCAGCGCAAGCAGCAGCGATGCGATCAGCAGTCTGACCCGGGTCAAGCGGGTGACCGGAGTGCGCTGCGGCGCGTGTGACGTGTCGGCCGCCGTGGATTCGTCGGTGGAGCCGTCGCCGTCATCGCCGCCCGC
>OBWO01000822.1_pt1 | contig 14563 bp, 10 predicted proteins | sample 1476401 | NCBI WGS metagenome assembly OBWO01 (sample SAMEA2580091, study PRJEB22360) | human gut metagenome | biome: human gut; feature: human-associated habitat; material: faeces | place: Denmark | collected 2008/2010 | reverse complement strand
ATAAAGCTTTAATTAACTGTATGTTGGCGTTGTTTACGCCGTAAAAAATAACCGGGTCAATATCCTCAAGAACAATCAGTTTCTCTATCATTGAATCGTATTAAAGAAAAATTTCTGCAAATTTAGTGAAACGTTTTGGATTCTTCGGCTGTTTACGGGTGAATTTTATTGCAATTATTCTACTATCCACTTCTCGATGTTTCTTGTTTCATTGCTGAAGAAATCAAAGCGGTTTTATCAACATAGAAGTAACCGTCTTTTCGTAGACTTTCAAAATTCTGTATGCCAATGGGGTATAGCTTGTTCATGATCTGATTCTTTTAACGTTGGATTCATACAAGGATAGCCGTTTCCCGTTATAACACAAAATTTAGTTTGAAGGTTTTGTGTTTCCCTCATTCAAATTTCCGGAAATACAGTTCATCTTGCTGTGATGTGGAAGCATCCCTGTTTTAATTCATATTTTATGTAGCATTTATCGGCTTGGCGCAAGTCTCTCAGTACCTCGGACAGAACGAGTTTCAGCGTGTCGGCATTGACATCCTGCAAGGGACGTCCGTCTTTGTCTTCCACCTTTTTGAATCGTTTCCAGCTAACATCGAAGGTTGCACCATAACAATGGGCGGAGTTTGCGGAAGCATTTCCATTGCGGCGGCGCAGACGTTTCACATCACTTTGTGAACGCAGTACGGAAGTGACGATTATTTGGTTTGGGTTCAAACCTTTTGCTGTCAGTGAATCAAGGAAGTTGGCACCAATGGTATCGAGTAATTCGCTGGCACGAGGTATAAGGTAGGGGATGGAATGTGTCAGTGAGTCTATCGCATAAAATTGATTGTCGGTGATATGGATAAGCTTGTCTTTTATCTTTTCGGCAGCATCCCTGTCTTCTGGCGGGCAGATGCCGATGGTCTTTGCCACAGCTAAGTGCGTGTCGTTTAAGTCGGGGAAAGAACGTTTGTAACTGACCACACCGCGGATGTTGCGGGGTTCATTCAATTTGAGAGACATATCTTTCTTTTTGCAGCCGGCAGTAAGCGTGATAAATCCCGTGATCAATATAAATAAAGGCAGAAAGTGGAGTTTATAGCGGTTCATTTTTAATTTTTTGCCTGCAAAGATATGTTATTTTGCTTTAGTTTTCCTTGTGGATAGGCAATAATTCTCTAATTGTATCCTATTGGGTATAATTAGTGTGATTAAAACTACAAACTGCCGATAGATATTAAGATATTCTATCGGCAGTTCATTTGTGATGTCAGAAGATTTATTTTTTCTTCTCTTCCGTCTTTCCGGCAGGTTTCTCTTCCGTTTTACTTTCCGGGTTGATGATTCCCTTTACTGTTTCGCCGATTGGCAGTTTGTCCAGTACACCGAGGCTCGGTGCTACTGTTTTCACCAGCGTATTGAGGAAGTTGCTTGTTCCTCCGTTTCCTCCGTCGAATACGGTGATATTGCCCAAGTTTATGTGTTCGAAAGCCTTCACTTGTTCTCCGGCTATTTCCTTCCACTGGTCTACCATCTTGTATTGTATGGCGATGGCAGGATTTGATTCGGCAGCTCTTACCATTGCCTCAAAACCTTCTGCTTCTGCAAGTAATGACTTTTTCTTACCTTCCGCTTCCGCTTCCAGTTTCAGCTGGATGGCTTTTGCTTCTGCTTCCGCTTGTGCCAGAGTTGCTTTTGCGCGTGCTTCAGCTTCACGGGTGATTTTTTCAGCGATGGCGTTTGCTTGTAAGATAGCCTCTTGTCTGGCGATTTCTGCAGGAACGATCTTTTCTGCTTTCAATGAAGATTCTACTTTCTTCGCTTTTGCTTCTTCCACCTCTTTCTGGGCTATTTCCCGGGCAGTTTGTACGGCAGCTTCCGATTTTGCGGCGGCTTCACCGGCCTGCTTGTCGGCATTTGCCTGTGTGACAGCTAATTCGGCATTTGATAAAGCCACTTCCTTTTGCGCGTCATTTCGTCCGATAGCTGCCTTCTTTGCAGCTTCTGCCTGTTTGATTTCCATGTCGGAGTTCAGTTCGGCAACGCGGCTTTCCTTTTCGGTATTTGCCTGTTCGATACGGATGTTCTTTTCTGCTTCCGCTTTTGCCACTTGCGATTCTTTGTCTGCGTTGGCAAAGGCTACCTGAGAGATTCTTTCCTTATCTGCATTTGCCACAGAGATTTCCTGTTGCTTTTTGGTTTCGGCAATGGCGATATCCTGGTCCTTGCGGGTTTCTGCAACCTTTGTTTCGCGTTCCTTTATCTGATTGGCAATTTTGATAGCACCCAGCTTTTCCTGTTCTTCGATGTTGGCTTGTGCTTCGTTCAGCGCCTTGCTTTCGGCTTCCTTACCTAGGTTGACAATGTAGTTGGCAGCGTCGCGGATATCACTGATGTTGATGTTCATCAGATACAAACCGAACTTGCGGAGTTCCGTGTCGATGTTATCTTTTACTTTCGATAAGAATTTGTCCCGGTCGGAGTTCAGTTCCTCAATTGTCATGTCCGCAATGACCAGACGCATTTGACCGTATACTACATCAGTAATCAGGTTTTGTTTGTCGTCCATCGTCAGTCCCAGCATACGTTCGGCAGCGTTTTGCATCACTTCCGGGTCTGTGCTGATCGCTACGGTGATGGTGGTCGGTACGTCCACACGGATATTTTGGGCAGATAGTGCTCCTGTCAGTTTACAGTCAATCTGCAATGGTTTCATGGAAAGGAATTCGTAACCCTGTATAATCGGCCATACGAAAGCAGCTCCACCGTGATATAACTTGGCTGATTTCTTTTCTCCCCCTGTTTTACCGTATACTACGAGGACTTCGTCACTCTTACATTTACGGTAGCGCGACAGGATGCCGATAAAGGTAAGTAAGATGACCGCCACTAGGATAGCAGCCATGATTAGCATTTCTTGTGTCATAAAATTGTGTATTTGAATAGTTATTTAATGTATAAAGTTCCGTCTTTGTAGCTGCTGATGATCGTTCTGTCTCCGGTCTGATATGCTTTGCCGGTTTCGGAAATCACGTCCACTTCGCGCATGGCGCCGTCCCGGCTTGTCTGTACTGTATATTTGTTGTCGGTTTGCTTGAAGTAGATCGTACATTCACGTCCTACCAGCTGATCCGTTTGTTCAGACCGGTTCACTTGTTGCAGCTGATAGGCTTTCTTATAAAGAAACCATACGGCAAAGACAAAGAACAGACCTACCAAAATTCCGATTGCATAACTTGTTATATCGGCATTTCCTACGAGGTACATATACCATCCGAATCCGATCCCGAAGTGGGTGAGACCTTTGAAAGATACTACACTGCTGATGTCAGCATCCACATCTACATCTGCATCCATATCTCCGAAGAAGATCGATAATACGAATTGAATAAGAAAAATTCCTGTAGTGACGAGGGCGATGATTAGGAAAATGGTATGGCTCATAGTAATTCTGTATTAATATAAGAGTATCAGTTATCATACTCCAAATATACAGGTTTATAGGAGATAAACAAAGATTATTAGTCAAAAAATAAATAATTTCTATTTGCGGGGTGTTATCAGGATCAGGTTACGCTCATTTTGCAAAGAAGAAATCATTTTTCTGTTTTTTTGGTCGCAGAAGGATTCGGAGATATTGTAACCGTGTACGGGGAAGGAAGATTAGGCTTCTTGGCTACTACATATTTTGCGTTACACATTTTATGTAATACATAGATAGCCAACTTGTTTAACTTATGCACAAAAAATCCCCACCCACTCAGCGCTACTTTCACAAGCTGCCTCTGAGTGGACTGAGGAACACAAACAAAACAAACAATATATTGTGTAATTATATTAAATAAAAGTTATGAAACTTATACTCTTCTACAGCTTTTATGCTGCAGGACAATCAAGTACAAGCAGTGAATCTTCACACAGTGTGATGGAACACTTTTCCAATACACTGAGATCTATTTCCACTTTGATTCGACCGCAGACATCTTGCACCTTGTGTTTGAAGTCTACAAAGCCTTCTACAAATTTGTTGATCCGGTGGGCTGAATGCTCATAAGCGTACCACCGTCCATTCTCTTCAAACAGATAGGCTTGTCGCTCATCTGATGATTCTAGTTGTAGGATGTCTTTTGGTTCCATAATATTATATCCTTTTTAGGTTTTTGTTAGTTATCATTCATTGATAATATTGCCATTTGAGTCTACGTCAACATCACGGACGCAGCGCAAAGATATATTGTAACTTGTCGGTTGATCAAGAAATAGTATTCCATTATTGTAGCCAAAATGTCTTGCTTTGTTGTATTTCCATTCGGTTCTAGTATATGCTCTATAATCTATATCATCATTATACCAACCGCCATTTTTTGTATAGCGTATAAAATTTATGTCTTGAGTATACATAATCATGAATTCTCTTTGATTAGGTGTTCTCCATTTTCCTTTATCACTTCTGTTGGCTTTTTCATAATAGTTTTTACATAAACTATTATGATTCTGATCAATATTTACGAATTCGCCCCAAGGTCCATAACCTTCTTCTGCTGTATGAAAATTCTTTGCCATTTGAAACGCTTTATATGGTCTGTTGCTAATGCTGAAATTATCATGTAATCCTAATTCTCCATTAACTTTTCCGCGTATGTTTTTTGCATCCATCTGTTCCAAATTGAATACATGGTTAGTACTATTATATGTAAATACATTGCCTACTTTTTTACTTTCAGTGGTTGCATTACTACTATTCATATCTAGATTCAGATTACGGACGCATCTTATTTGTTTTGGTTGGCCTGCATAGCCTCTATCTCCTATAGAACATCCTTCTTCTCCCCATATTTTCTGATTATTACTCAAAAGATAATGGAATCTAGTATCCCCATTGAGTGATACGCTACCTTGAGGATACGAATCTGCATCAAATAAAGGGGTTGTAAGACTTTCTGCTCCTAAGAACATACCAGTTAATTGATCTCTGGTGGGCAAATACCACTTTAATTCTTCTGGTTCAATGACCCCATTGTTGTTCTCATCTCTATTTCTTGATAGACAGTCTGACCAAGCATTGTCTTTGGTTATATTGAACGTATATCCAGCGGTATTTGGTGAAGTAATAGATGCATGATTGTTCCAATTCTGGTATTTATCCCTATTTATATATTTGTACATATTGTAATAGCCATTAGAATTGCTGAGATCGCTAATGCCAGGAGTAGCAGTTGATGGTTCTCCTGTTTCATTAACATGTTCCATTCCTAATGCTGTTTGCCCACTATTAAATTTCTCGGTACTATAATAAGTTTGGATTGATCTCTGAGTAATTAGATACTGAGCATCTGCGTAACTACTTTCTTTATCTAGACTATATTCAGGAGTGAATAGTAATATGACATATCTGTTTTCTTTGTTTACAAAATACTTCCAATATGGTTGGGTCCAATTTTCTCCAGCTGGAACTTGATCATAATAATATTCGTCTACAAAAACTGTATAATAGAATGTAGTATAATTGTTTCCGCTTTGGCTTGTAATATCTGATGCTAAACCAAATAAATCAATTAAACCGCTTCCATTCTTAGGGTATGTTGCAAGAGCCCCCTTTGTACAACGTTTAAATCTAATCCATTTATAATCTCCCATCTTACGTTCGCTTTCATTTGAAGTATTAGTGACAGATGTTCCAAAGGGAGTTTTTACCATAAAACTTAATTCCTTGGCTTGCGTTTTGGTTAAACCTATAATAAAACAGTTGTAATGTGCATCCAATGTGTATACCTTTGTTTTTGCATCTATGACGTCTCCTTCTACTCCCGGGCGTACTTCATTTTTATTTTGGACTTCAACACGAATATCTTCAGTGTCAACGATTGTTACATTATATGTATATTTTTTGTTCCGTTCACTCTTGAAGTTAGTATAATCTCTTTCACCTCCTCCTAAGTGTATTGTATATTTCACATTCGCCACTTTCTTTCCATCGGTTGTAGTATTACTGCTTTCTAATTCCATATTGGCTTGAATTTCTACATAGGTAGCGTATGGTTCTACAAATTTGTACTCACCTGTATTTAAGTTATTATTCTTGACTTCCGCTTCTCTTTCTGCATAGCTTGATATGGCTTTTCCATTATATAGCTTTGCATGCTTTCTATTTTCAAGCATATAGAAATCGAAAGAACATGACTTGCCTGTTTCATCTGTTGTAACTTTCTGCTCTGAAGGACTTATAGCATAATCATTCTTATCACTTTTTACGGCATCTTGCTCTTGTGACAATAAATATGACTTTATAGGCACATTGTATACTTTCCATCCTGTTAACTCGAAAGAGGTCACTTTAGAGTTCTTTCCTCCCCAAGATATCTTAAATGTAATGTGGGAATCTAAGCGTTCTAATACTATTTTTCCATTTAAGGTATTAGTACCTTTGGTAATATTACATTCCCCCTCATTCTCCTGCGTTTGACCGGTAGAAGCAGGAGTGTAGGCTCCGCACATGACTAATGCAGCCTGTGTCCGGTCAACTTGTGCAGTTGATGTGTTTGAGTTTAAAGTGGCAGTTACCGCTTTTAGGTCGCTAATATTATTAACCTGTTCCAATTGCTCTTTTATACTTTTTCCTCCGCTTAATTGGTTGCTACCAACATTGGCAGCTGCAAAAATATAACTTTTTCCACTAGTCGTTTTGATACCACTAATAGTTCCATGGGTTGGGCTTGCTTGCCCTCCTTCTATTTTACCATTTAAATCTTCTGCACTATAATATTGTGTACCTGCTTTGGTTTTGCCTTCAGAGTCGAATATCAACAAGTATAGGTCATTGATTTGAAATTCTTCTTCATCACGTAATCCTCTTGTCATTGTTGTCATTTCTGGTGCTGATACGTTGAGGGCTATTTCTACAGGGATACCTTCTTCTACAGTATTGTTTTTGATAATTTCTTCTTCCTGACATGCAAAGAAGAGGATACTCATCAATACAAGACTAAATATTTGTTTTGTATATATTGATATATTGTTTTGCTTTTTCATGCTAATTTCTCCTTAATTAAAAGATGGTACATCGACTGAGATTAAATCCCACTTTTTTACAGTATAGTCCAAACTTAATGACGCATCTTGAGCTTTTATACTTTTGATATTAAATATATAAATGTAGTTACGTAAGACGTCATGGATATTACCGTTATGAGTGAATGCTAAATCATATTCTTTAGGCATATCATAAACATTTGCTTTAATATGCAAGTATACTCTATTATCTTCTGCTATACCTATGTTTTTGTGCTCTGGAATATAAAAATGGTTTTCAAAGCAATTTCCTTCTTTTCCTCTTAAAGGTCCGGATGATAAGGTAGAAGTTGATATTTGTGAGGTTGCTGGTATATATGGAAGATTATTGTTTTCTTGAACAGCACAATATCCTTGGGTGTTATAGTTATGTAGTGTAATCTCTGTAATTTCAACTCCTTCAAGCCCTTTACCTTCATTTACTGTTACATTAACTTTTGCAATGGCTCGTGTTAATTGTAATTCAGCTGTATTGTAATCTCCTTCTTGAAGTGGTTTTATTTCACATATTCCTGCCATTGGAATACAAGTGTTCCAATTGTCATTGCTATTATAATTGAACACTAATTGTGAGAATAGCGTTTCTGGCGTTGTATTACTATCTAGTTTGGGAATATTTGGAGTAATGACTTTTTTATTCTCACCATTTGCTATTACTACAAATTTGACAGCAATCTCTGGATTATATTTTTCAGACAATGTTCCTTGTATGATTCGCGTTTTATCTCCATCTGTACCAAATATTGATACATACTTGACTTCTTCCTTAAATTTATTGTTTTGGAATGCGTATATATGTACATCTTTTATTTTTCTTTCGTTTAGTTCTCCGTCTATTGTGCTACCATCAATTTCTCCTGCTCTTGTAGCAGAACTATTGATAGCAAAATTCAGAACGAGGCTAACGCGTGCGTCTGTAACCATTTCAGTGTTTTTACTGCTGTCTGGACACTCATCCATAACTCCGTCTGTGACACAAGACGTTGCCATCATGCAGAGGATAGTCAGCAAATAATATGTCAATTTAGAGTATTTCATTCTTTTTGTATTAAAGTTCAATATCATTAATTTGGATGATCCAGTCGTTCACATCAATTACAGTTTTGATTAATGCAAGCTTTTCGTCTACAAAAATCTTGATGGTATATTCGTCTTCACGATCCAAGTATTCTTGGAGGGAATAGTTTCTATCTTTATATTTTTCAGCGTCTACTTCTTCGAAGTATTTTATTAAATCATCACTGTGGAATAAAACTTCTTGTGTTTGAGAGTTTCTAATCGTTAATTCAGGTGTTTGTCCTTTTACGAGTCTGGCAACGCTCAAATCACTAGTAATACCATTGTATTCTTTAGCTGGTTCATTGTCTGCGCTAAAAGCCTTTGTTGTTACAATTTCGGCTTTTGTATTATATGGCTTATATGTTAATAGATTGTCTTCTAGCAATGAGTTGTCATAATTCATATATCCATTATCATCATAGATTGCACATTGGAAAGTCTCTTCTGTCAGTGCCTTTGTTATAGGGCCATTAGACTGATTTACCTGTGCGACGATAACATGAATAGTATTGGTGTTTTTTACTAATGACACATTGGTGATTTGTTGTCTTCCACTACGAGTAGTAGGTCCTTTCTTGACTTCACCATGCCAAAGTGAGTATAGACTGTTTTCTACTATATATTGATCCTTTTCATCTTCTGAGGCACTTCGGGTAGCTTGTTTGCGTAACGTTTTTACCGTTAGTTCCTCTATTTTTGATTGATTTGGGTATAGCAATGGAACTGCGAATGATTCGTCATTTAATCCTGCCCATACCACTAGGCGATATTGGGAAGGATCTATTCCTACGACGTTCATTGCGTAGTTTCCTTCACCCAATGGCTCACCTTCATCGGTATTCTGGTAAACGAGGTTATTGTTGTCATCAAAAGCATAAAGAGTGACGGTCCTTACCTGCTCGGCAAATACGTCTTTTTCTTCCATGTTGTAGTCATACTTGAACTTGACACAATATTCGATGTCACAATCTTCATTGTAATTCAGTACCGAATCACAGGAGGCGATTGTACCAGCCAATATTGCAAGAGACAATATTTTGCTTGTCTTTTCTTGTATGGTAGTCAGTATTTGTTTCATCATTTCTTTTTTTATGCTTTTTCAGGAAGCGTATGTTTTGTTTGAATGTAATGCTCTGTTTCTGTAGAGAAGAAGAAAAAGTATCGGGAGAGGAGAAAGCCTCTCCCGATGTATTATTTAGAAATTAGAGTTCAAAATCATTAACCTGGATAGTCCAAGGATTGATTGTTGTTTCAACTACCAATTTTGTTGTTTTATCTTCTGGATCAAGAGCAGGTGTCGGAGTACCAATCTCTTTGATCTTACTTACATTTAATTTATACCAGTTGTTACGTAGGATTGATGCTGCTTTATCTGGAACAAATGTGTTAATAGTAGCTTCATAATAGCATATACCTCCATCGTACTTTTTAATACCTAAATTAGCTAGATCTTCACGAGACGTTTCAGCTGTGATGGCATTGATTGCAGCGTCATTGTAATATGCCTTCATTTCTGCTAAATCTTTAAATATATAGTAAGCCTCAGGATTTTGTACAGTTCTGATATAGAAATCTGATTCGATAGCGTTTTCACCAATATAAACTTGACCTTTATAGTGAACTTTTGTAGGATTACCATTACCATAGTTTTCTAAGCAATAGGTAATTTCATTATTGGCATCTGCCTTCTTTGTAAGCCATTTGTAGTATGTATCTAAAGGGTATGATCCTTGTTCGGAATATGCTTGTAAATAGTTGGTAGCGCCAGTCTCATTATTAAAATAACTCTTTTCTCTTGTTTCATTTAAAGCAAAAGTGTTATTTGACAAGTTTGAGTATGAATGAGATAATAACTGAATCTTAACTGCTGCAGGCTTATTGTCTTTGTCTGTATATGTCACCCCCTTAGCATCAATCGTAAATGGGGCCTTTTGTGTTTTCTCGTCTAGTTTAGCAGCTACACGATCTACACTAATCTCAGCCTTATTTGTTGTTGATCCAGCTGTTATATTAACTACCGTTTTACCACTCATCATGAATTTATTCGGTGTGGCAATTCCGGCTACATCTTGACTACCAATAAGGTAATCTAATCCAGTTGAAGGCAATGTAAGGGCATTAGTAAGAGTCAACGTTGCAGGATCTACATTCGCATCAATATTTAGGTTATTAGGATTGATAAATGCATATACTGTAACATCATTACCTGCATCTACAATAAATGGTGTTGTAGTATACTTTTTCGAACCGTCAGCAGTCTCTGTAACAGGTGTCAAATTGTCGTATACAAGTTTCTTTCCTCCATTTGCATATTGAAGTACTACTGTAATTGATGATTGGCTTACGTTCCATTCTACCTCTTCACCATCTACTTTGTCACCACTATCGTCACCATTCGCTCTCGTTTGATTTGCGAAGTTGAAATAGAGTTTCATGCTTGCTTCTTCAGTTGGAGTTTGAACTCCGTTATCAACGATCTCGTCAATGTCATTGTTGCTACAAGCTGTCATGGCTGCTACTGCCAAACCTGCTAATAATAAATTTTTTACTTTCATTTTCGTTTTGATTTTAATGTGTGATGCAATAATTCTTTTTTATGGTCGCATATACTATATAATATGTATAGCAATGCTGTTTTTTGTTTTTTGATTTTTTGGGGTGAGAGTCATCCGAGAGATGAGGGTCGTTTGTTTTGTTAAACATCAGTTCTTTTGGTTGGAAGTCCCTATTATATGATAAGGAATAAGAGATACTTCCGAGGGGGGCATTCTTTTTGTTTGTTCTTTATAGGCAATGTTACTTTTATTTGTTTGTTACTATACTTGTTTGTTTTAATTCTCTTGTCTTTGGCTAAGGAACCTTTGTCCCTTATCGACATTGCAAAGATATGGGGGAAATGCGAGATTGCTAATCGGTGTTTTTTTCAAATTTTAAGGTGTTTTTGTCAATCTTTGAAATGGTCTTTTTTTGATGGGTGAATCAGTCGCTTTTTGAACGATTTTCAGCTCGGATGAATGTTTTGCCACCCTTATTTTGCTTTTACCACCGTTATAAAATCCGATCTTTTTTTATTTTATTTCTTTGTTCTTGGTTAGAATATGCAACTATTTGTACTGATTGAGCAAATTAGCCCTTCTGTCTTCGACTTTGAATGATTCTGCCATCATCTCAGATTGGGCTTTTAGTGGCAGGTGAATCCACTACATGAGAGTAATGGTAATCGATAGCAAGAATGAGTATCAAGAATGGGTGCTGAACAGGGGGAGCCATAGCAGATAGAAAACATTATCTTTGCAAATCGTTGTTTAATCTCATGGAATAAACTAACTTTGTTCATGTTAATTATAAAAAGGTCAGCCAATATGAATCGATTGAAAGGAATACCTTATGGAATATCGGATTTCAACCGGTTGAGGAACGACAATTTTTATTTTGTGGATAAGACCATATACCTGCCTCTTATCGAAAGAATGCCGAGTTATCTTTCCCTTACCCGTCCCCGTCGCTTTGGGAAAAGCCTGTTCCTGAGCATGATGCGTACTTATTATGACCTGTTGCAGCGGGACAACTTCGACAGGTATTTCGGTGATTTGTGGATTGGCGCTCATCCCACCGATCAGAGAAACCACTATCAGGTACTTTATTTCGATTTCTCGAAAGCCGGTTGTTCTGTTCCGGGAGATGGCATGATGGCTAGTTTCAATGAATATTCCAGTCTTGTCATCAATCAGTTCGCAGATGATTACGCTTCTTTCTACGATCCGGATTTCAAGTCGACTGTCGAAAGTATAAGCAGCGCCAAGGCAAAGTTGTCTTATATCGAACTGAAGGCAAAAGCCAAGGGGTATCCCTTATACCTTATTATAGATGAATACGATAACTTCACGAATGTCATATTGAGCGAACACGGTCAGAAGATGTTTCACGATCTGACACATGCCAGTGGCTTTTATCGTGAATATTTCAAGCAATATAAAGGTATGTTCACCGTATATTCCTGATGGGGGTTAGTCCGGTCACGCTGGATGACCTGTCCAGCGGATACAATATAGACTGGAATATATCGACTGATTCCCGCTTTAATGCTATGATGGGATTCAGTGACGGAAGTACGCGAAATGTTTCGGTATTATCAGGAAAACGATGCATTGCCCGGTGATATTGAGGCGATGATAGCGGAAATGAAGCCTTGGTATGATAATTATTGTTTTGCACGAATGAGCTTGGGAGATGATAGAGTTTTTAATTGTGATATGACTTTATATTATTTACGTAGCCAGTTTGATTTTCATCGTTCTCCCGAAGAAATGGTTGACAAAAACATCCGTACCGATTACAGTAAGTTAAAGATGCTTGCCCGTATCGACCATGACAGCGCTCACGAAGAAAGCCGCATGAGTACCATTGAGGAGATAGCGACGAAAGGAGAGATTTTGGTGAACCTCCATACTTCGTTTCCGGCAGAACGGGTAGCGGATGTCGACAATTTTCGCAGCCTGCTCTATTATTACGGATTGCTCACCATGTGTGGCACACGCGGAGATCGCCTGCGAATGTGCATTCCCAATCATTGTGTGCGTGAGCAATATTTCGGCTTTCTGCGCGAATATTATCAGCAGGCTCATCCGTTAGATCTTTCTCGTTTGAAAGATCAGATAGACGATCTCGCTTACGATGGCGTTTGGAAGCCATTTTTCGAATCCATCGCCTGTGCTTATCGCGAAAACTCCTCCGTTCGTGACGGCATGGAAGGAGAGCGAAATCTGCAAGGCTTCCTCAAAGCCTATCTTGCTCTTGCTTCCTATTATCTGGTAGAACCGTAACTGGAAATGAACTATGGTTACTGCGATTTCTTCCTGTTGCCCGACAAGCAGCGCTATCCGGACATTGAGCACAGCTACATCATCGAACTCAAATACGCTGCCCGCACCGCTACCGATGCGGAACTTGCAATGCAAGCCGACGAAGGGCATCGCCAACTTCTTCAATACAGCGAAGATAAAGTGGCCCGACAATTGGTGTCGAGGACGACTTTTCACCGGTTGCTGATCCAGTTTCGCGGCTGGGACATGGTGCGCTGTGAGGAAGTCTGAAGGATGCCACCTGTTGGGATTCAGCTTGTTCAGCCTTGCCGTATCCCTCTGTTTATCGGCATTTCGGCTGAAAGCACTACCGGGAAATAAAAAATATTGCTTTCAGTGCTTTCAGCCGGAATGTTAAAATTGACTTATCGGCGTACCACCAAATATACATTTCCGTATTCCGTGTGCTTCCGTTCTACTCCTAGTTTTATTAAGACTTGTGCCAGGTGGTTCGGATTGAAACCTCGTAGAGCGGCGGCATTCCGTTTCTTCAGTTCTTTATAAATGTCGGCTGCGGAAAGTTGCAAATATTTCTCTTCTGCCGAGGCATCCATGCGGAAACAACTGAAAAATACATCTTCGGCTGAGCTGGTGCGATAAAAGGGAGCATTGTTCTGTTGAATTTCCCGCTCCGTTTCTTTGCTGAACCAATACGGATGCCCGTCGGCAAGCTCCGCCTTCAGTTGGGCAAAAATCTGTTCGTGCTCGATTCCCTCACAATCTATCGGCTTTTCTACTTCCACACAGAAGAAACGACGGCTGCCTGTCGGATCACTCATCAGATCGAAACGGTTCGAAGTTCCGATAAAAGAAGCGATACGTGGCAAGTCCCGAAAATTACGTTGGTAAGCTTTGCAAACGTGGAGGCTCGACATCTGCATCAGATTTTTCAGAAGCGGCATCTTCTTTTCCGCATATTTGTCGAATTCATCCAGATTGATGAGTCCCATTTCTGATAGAAGCCGTTCTGCCTGTCCTTCCGATGTCTGTTTCAGATTGTCCATATAGTAACGTTGCAGCACTCTGGGCATCAGAGACTTGCAGAAAGTTGACTTCATCCGTCCCTGTTCAGCACTTATCAGGATGGGGGCTACGCTGTTGGCATGGACGCCCGTTTTTCCTGTCCATTGGGCGGCAAGTCCCAGCATCCATGTGTGGAATCCCTTTATCCATAAGGGTAGGGCAGATACACGCCGGGCAAGCGGAGTCAATCGGTCGATGCCGTCCCAGGGAGGCAGTTCGTCCATGTAAAGCCGGAAGGGATGGTACTCTCCGATCTGAGTGGAATAGATGTAGCGGCTCACATCTTTATCCCAGCAGGAGATACCTTCCGCATGAGCTTCCATGCAGAGCGTGTTCAGTTCACGTTTCCCGATGGGACGGAATTCTTTGTTGGTTCCGCTTAATGGGCGAAATTCGGTTTCTTCCGTCAGTCGGTTGTAGCGGAAGTCATAGTTGGCCCGCAAAAAGGAGTTTACCCGCTCCGTCAGGCAGGCGGAACCATTGGAGGGCTGCTGCTTCGCTTCGGGCATAGCGGGGACGGGAGGTTTCGGTGCTGCCGGCAGGGGAGGGGCTTCCGGAGATTT
>OBWO01000777.1_pt1 | contig 15508 bp, 14 predicted proteins | sample 1476401 | NCBI WGS metagenome assembly OBWO01 (sample SAMEA2580091, study PRJEB22360) | human gut metagenome | biome: human gut; feature: human-associated habitat; material: faeces | place: Denmark | collected 2008/2010 | reverse complement strand
TTAGGGCACTGAAAAGTGCCCTTTCGAAGGGGGATGCCCTAAATTGAGTGCTTACTATAGGTGAAGAACAGTTCTAACATTTCATCAGTGCATTGTGGTAATGCGGTCATGTGGCGGAAACCGAAGAATGTGACCATGTAACCTGCCAGAAACATGGGGATACAGACTGACAGTGTCTTACTCCATGACCAGTCGTGGTTGCGCAGATAGTGTCCCAATAGCAAGTACCCGTTGAATCCGGCAAAATAATAGAACATATTGAATGAGTTCCACGCACAGCCTCCCCAAATGTATGGGGATACGAACTGATAATAATAAGGTAACAAACCAGTTATTCCCCATGCGACAAGAAACCATAGTTTGGCTTTCTCCGAGGCCTTTTCTACCCATGCGGAGAAAATAGGAAGGTATAGATATAATCCGATAAGCAGATAGATATACCACATATGTACGTCTAATAAAGAGAAATTGAGAGGCATTTCTGCTATATAACCCAATGATACGTTGAGTGACTGACGGGCGGCTTCTTCACCGCTATAAGGGAAAAAGTCAAGGATTATTTCAGGATTAAGTCCCAACAATCCTGTAAACCAGGGAAATAAATTATAAATGACACTCCAGATAAGGAACGGCCAGAATACACGGCTGATTCTTTTTTTGTAGAAAGCGGATATTTCGCCACGTACGGGGAGCAGCAATGCTCCTGTAATCATGACAAACAGTGGGACACACGGACGGAGAAAGGCTCCGTAGGCGGCTCCCCAGAATTTGATTTCATCAATGTTGGCTGGCGGTTCGCCGGGGTAAAAGTTGAACGGGTCTGCACTATGGCAGCAAACTATGGTGAACATGGCTACCAAACGAACGACATCCAGCCATACCACATGTTTTCTTGTGGTGTTTATAGCAATAGGTTGATTCATAATTTAATTTTTGATTTGACAGGCACAAAGGTACGCTTTCTCTGAGGATTATTTCTTGCTTTGGAACAAAAAATAAAAAGAACTATCCGCAATCATACTACAAAATGAGAATCCTCCCACTGCAAGAGTCACAATCATTTGTCTTTTGCAGGGGGAGGAATTCTATTTAGGGTTAGAGGGTTATTTTAGTCCTCTGTTCTTCAACAAGGGATCAATACCAGGTTCTTTGCCACGGAAATTGACATACATGTCCATTGCATCGTCAATGCAGCCGGGAGTGAGGATATATTTGCGGAACTTTCCTGCTACTTCTTGATTAAAGATATCGCCTGTTTCCTTGTATGCCTCGTATGCGTCACAATCCAGCACTTCTGCCCAAATATAACTATAGTAACCGGCAGTATATCCACCACCCATGGTGTGGTTGAAATAAGTGGTGCGATAGCGTGACGGAATTTGTTTCAGCAATCCGCGCTTACCTAATGTTTCTGCTTCGAACTGCATAACGTCCATATCATCGGGAATTTCTTTTAATACATGATAATCCATATCCAGCAGGGAAGCAGCTAAATATTCAGCCGTAGCGAAGCCTTGTCCGTATTTGCCACTCTTGTCCATTTTTTCAACCAGTCCGGCAGGAATAACTTCATCTGTCTGATAATGTTTGGCATATACATTCAATACCTCCGGTTCAAAAGCCCAATGCTCATCTATCTGTGACGGCAGTTCTACAAAATCACGCGGAACACTAGCCACACCATAATAATGTACATCTTTGAAAAGATTATGTAAAGCGTGTCCGAATTCGTGGAACAAGGTATTCGCTTCGTCTGCACTGAGCAAAGCGGGTTGTCCGGCTGCCGGTTTGGTAAAGTTGCATACCACGGTTACTACAGGAGCCACTTTCTTGCCGTCCTTGTAGGTCTGTGAACGATAGCTTCCGCACCATGCGCCACCTTTCTTGCTGGCACGCGGAAAGAAGTCCATATAGAGTACACCTAGATGAGAACCGTCTTTGTCCTTACATTCGAATGCCTGTGCATCGGGATGAGGGAGGGGAAGATTGTCCAGCTGGGTGAAAGTGATACCGTACAGTTTGTTGGCAACATAGAACACACCGTCACGTACGTTTTCCAGTTTCAGATAAGGACGTACCTGATTTTCATCCAAGTCGAATTTGGCTTTCTTGGCTCGGTCTGCATAATAACGCCAGTCCCAACCTTCAGCTGTGAAGGTTTTTCCGTCTTTCTTTATTTCGGCATTGATATCTGCCAGTTCTTCTTTGGCTTTGGACAGAGTAGGTGTCCAAATCTGATCTAATAATTTATATACGGCATCCGGTGTTTTTGCCATACGTTCTTCCAGTGCAAAGGAAGCATAGTTTTCATATCCCATCAGCTTGGCTTTTTCCAGACGGGCCTTGAGCAGTTTGCGCACCACTTCCTTGTTGTCGTATTCATTTCCGTTATTTCCTCTGTTAATGTATCCTTTGAATATCTTTTCGCGCAGGTCTCGGTTATCGGCATATTGCAGAAAAGGCATGACGCTGGGATTATGCAGGGTGAAAATCCATTTGCCTTCCATGCCTGCTTCTTTAGCTGTTTCGGCAGCACTGGCAATCAGGTTTTGGGGTAATCCGGCTAAGTCTTCTTCTTTGTCCACGATCAATTGGAAAGCATTGGTTTCCTTCTGCATATTTTGGCCGAAGGTGAGCTGTAACATGGAAATCTCACTATTTAATTCACGCAGTTTTTTTTGACTTTCGGCATCCAGGTTGGCACCTCCACGTACAAAATCTTTATAGGTTTCTTCCAACAACTTCTTTTGCTCTTTGTCCAAATCGCCGGGATTTTCATAGACAGCTTTGATGCGTGCAAAAAGTTTTTCATTTAAGGCGATGTCATCACTGTGTTTTGATTGTAGTGGAGAGAGTTCACGGCTCAGTGCGTCCATTTCATCATTGGTATTGGCGCTTTTCAGTCCGTAGAATACGGTGCTGACTTTACGAAGTAACGCTCCGCTTTGATCCAGTGCTGCAATGGTATTCTGGAAAGTGGCGGGTTCGGGGTTGTTCACTATAGCGTCAATCTCTTTCTGTTGTTCTTCCATGCCCTGCAAAAAGGCGGGTTTGTAATGTTCCATCTTGATTTGGTCGAAAGGAGGAACCTGGAAGGGAGTTGTGTACTCTGAAAGGAATGGATTTTCGGTAGGGGCTGCCTGTTTCCCTTGCGAACCGCAACCGCTTAATATGGCAACCGCACAGGCTGCCAAAAGAATGTGTTTCATAATAATTTGTTTTATATAGGTGATAATGCAAAGATAGTAAAATAAGGCAAATTCCAATAAGTTTGAAGCGTAGAACTATTTGTTTGTTTTCATAGTCTGTCTAATTATCATACATCATTGTCTAATAATTAGACAGACTGTTTCTTTTTGTTATTTTGCAATGTGTTGTTAATCAGTTGTTTGTTTGCGTGGCACGGTTTTGGCATTTATATTATAGAGAACGAATTATAGAAACTTTAGTTTCTTATACACTTTATGGGAAGTAACGTTGTGAAACGGGACTTCTCTCTTTTAAAATAATAATAATTAAAAACACGAAATATGAAACAGATTTATTATGTCATTCAGGCTTTGATACATGGATGTGGAGCTAATATTATAAAAGTCGTTTCGTTAGGCTTGGGCCTGACTATGAGTATTCTGCTTTTCTCAAGAGTTGTGTATGAGCAGAGTTTTGATACTTGTTTTAAGGATCATGATAAATTATACCAATTGTGGAATATATGGACAGTAAATGGAGAGCCTTTTCCTCCGAGTGAGTTCATTATCGGTGCAGCTGCCGGAGGCATACTGGATGCAATGCCGGAAATTGTGGAATCGGCGGCAAGTACAGGCTCGTGGCCGGTTTCGGCACCTATTTATAACGGGAGTGTCCGCTTTGATGATTTTAAAGTTGCTGCTGATTCATTGTTTTTTCAGACAATGGGTATTGAGGTCTTGAGTGGTGATCCGGTACGTGAATTGCAGCAAAAAGATGTAATTTTCCTGAGTAAAGATTTGGCGGATAAAATGTTTGGCGGTGAGAACCCGATTGGTAAAATAATTAGTTTCAATAAGGAAATTGAGTTGACAGTCAAAGGAACGTATGCTGCTTTACCTGAGAATTGTACTATGCGACCGAAGGCTGTCATTTCCTTGCCTTCTATCTGGAGCCGCCGGATAGGAAATTATTCATGGAACGGTGGGGACAGCTGGAAAGAATATATCCGGTTGAAGCAGGATATTGATTTGGATGAATTGAACAAGCGTATTGATATGGTAGTACAGCAACATATTCCCAGAAGTGATAAGTTGGGAATCACTGTCATGGCAAAACCTGTTCGGGATACGTACCGTGGATATGATGAAGTGAAAAGAATGCGTAATATTATGCTTATTTTAGGTATATCTATTTTGTTTATCACGACATTGAATTATGTGTTGATTTCTATTTCTTCATTGAGCCGGCGTGCCAAAAGTATTGGTGTTCATAAATGCAGCGGAGCGGGAACGGGTACTGTTTTTGGTATGTTTATGTGGGAAACCGGTATTATTATTTTGCTTTCATTGTTTTTGATGGTTTTTTTAATGTTTAATTTCCGGGAATTTGTGGAAGATACTACAGCTGCTAAACTGGAGTCTCTTTTTGCGGTGGAACGTATTTGGGTGCCTTTTGGAGTGACTGCTGTCTTATTCCTCATTGGTGGTGTGCTGCCGGGACGAATTTTTTCAAAGATACCGGTCACACAGGTTTTCCGGCGTTATACAGAGGGTAAGAAAGGATGGAAACGTCCGTTATTGTTTATCCAATTTGCGGGAGTGGCTTTTATATGTGGATTGATGTGTGTAGTGATGCTCCAGTATCATTATGTTATTAATAAAGATCCGGGTTATAATCCTGAGCGGGTAGTGATTGGCGTTAATAATGCACCGGATGCTAAAGCCCGGCTTGCTGCCCGTCACTTTTATGAGGGGCTTCCATACGTGGAAGCATTGACTTCGGCAACTAGCTATCCGTCTAATGGATATAGCGGGCAGATGATACCGGATGAGAAAGGAACGAGTCTTTTTTCCAGCCGTTATGATTTTACTCAGGAGAATTATGTAGCTTTTATGGGAATGGTCATACAGCAAGGGCGTGTGCCTCGTGAATCCGGTGAGGTGGCAGTGAATGAGGAATTTGTACGGAGAATGCATTGGGGAAAAGATGTTTTAGGTAAGAGTATACAGACAGAAGAAGGCCGTGTCAAAATAGTAGGTGTGATTAAAGATTTTAATATTGGCGGATTCTACTCAGAGCTGAAACCGTTTGTCTTGCATCATCATCCCAAAGATTTGGCTGATCTTGTTTATCTCCGTCTGAAGGAACCCTTTGGTGAGAATCTTCAGAAACTGAAGCGTGATGCTGCCGAAGCTTTTCCTAATCAAACAGTCGGCTTTGAAAGCTTGGAACAAAAAATGGCGGATAGTTATAATTCCGTTCGTGTATTTCGTAATGCGACTTTATTGGCGGCAATTGCCATTTTGTTTATTACTTTGATGGGACTGATAGGCTATATTAATGATGAATTACAGCGACGTTCGAAAGAAATTGCTATTCGTAAAGTGAATGGAGCTGAGTCATTTGCGATATTGGAAATGTTGGTGCAAGATGTTCTTTGGATTTCTTTCCCGGCTGTAGTCGCAGGTACACTAGGGGCATGGTATGTAGGTGGTTTATGGATGGAACAGTTTGCTGTGACTGTAGGTTCGCTTGTTCCTTATTATGTATGTGTAGCTATCGTGGTCTTGATATTGATTGTCAGTTGTGTCATTTCCAAAACATGGCGCATTGCCAATGAGAATCCAGTAAAGAGTATTAAATCAGAATAAAGATCAATAGAACAAACAATTAAAATTTATTATTATGATACAGATTGAAAATTTAAGTAAGGTATTTCGTACTTCAGAAGTAGAAACAATTGCGTTGAATCATGTAAACATAGAGGTGAAAGAAGGAGAGTTTGTAGCTATTATGGGACCATCAGGTTGTGGAAAATCCACCTTATTGAATATCCTTGGTCTGCTGGACAATCCTACTGAAGGCAGTTACAAGTTGCTGGGCAACGAAGTAGCCAATCTGAAAGAAAAAGAACGCACCCGCCTGCGTAAAGGTGTAATAGGTTTTGTATTTCAAAGTTTTAATCTGATAGACGAACTGAATGTTTTTGAAAATGTGGAATTACCGTTGACTTATCTTGGAATCAAGGCCAGTGAACGTAAGGAGCGTGTTCTGGAAATTTTAAAGCGAATGAACTTGAGTCATCGTGCCAAGCATTTCCCGCAACAGCTTTCCGGCGGTCAACAACAGCGTGTGGCTATTGCCCGTGCTGTGGTTACTAACCCTAAATTGATCCTCGCCGATGAGCCTACCGGTAATTTGGACTCAAAGAACGGTGCTGAAGTAATGAATCTATTGACCGAACTTAACAAGGAGGGGACTAGTATTGTCATGGTAACTCACTCTCAGCATGATGCCGGATTTGCTCATCGTGTCATTCATTTGTTTGACGGTAGTGTAGTGGCGAACATTAAAGAATAATAATGAAAGGGTGGTTGTAATGAAACAAATCTATTATGCAATACAATCGACATTACACGGCCGTGGAAGCAATGTGACAAAAGTCATATCGCTTTCATTAGGCTTGACTATTGGTGTTCTGCTTTTTTCACAAATAGCATTTGAACTCAATTATGAAAAATGTTACCCTGATGCCGACCGATTGGTGTTGGTACGTGGAGGAGGAGAGAATGTAAAGACTGGAGAGAAAGGAGAAGGATATGATGATAGCTTGTTTGCTCCGATGGCAGAAGCATTCCGCAGTGATTTGTCACAATGGATTGAAAATGCTACAGTCATTTTCAATTTTGAGACATTAAATGTATTCAAGGATGGTCATAAGCTGAAAGACGTAAACTACGCTTATGTAGATACTTGCTATTTCCGTACTTTCGGCATCAAAGTATTGAAAGGGAATCCTGAGGAATTGCAAAGGGCAGGGAGCATATTCGTTTCTGAAACTTTTGTTCGTGATGTCTTTGGTGGACAGGATCCTGTGGGACAAAAATTATCTTTGGATAAACAGCATGAACTGACAGTCCGTGGTGTTTATCAGGATACTCCGGAAAATACGGCCTATCATTTTGATTTTGTAGCTCCCATTTATGCCGGAGGTGGTTATATAGGGGGTGGAACATGGGGGCGTAATGACATTTATTATACTATTCTCCGTTTGCGCGATGGGGTGGACAGGGAAGAAATCAATCGTCAGATATACAAGGCTATGCAAAAATATTATCCTGATTCTGCTGATGATGAATGGAGAAATTTTTATGATGCACAGCCATTGCCCGAAATTCATCTGGATGACTCAAATACCCGCACTCGCCTTTACATTTATGGTTTTTTGGGCTTTGCCATATTTTTTGTGGCAATCATGAACTATGTATTAGTAGCTATTGCTACCATGAGCCGCAGGGCAAAAAGTATAGGTGTGCATAAGTGTAGTGGTGCCAGTGCAATCAATATTTTCAGTATGTTCCTTTTTGAGACGGGGATTGTGGTATTGATGTCCGTTATAGTGGCCCTCTTTATTATTTTCAATACCAAAGATCTGATAGAAGATTTACTTTCGGTGCAGTTATCCTCACTCTTTACATTGGAAACTTTATGGGTTCCGATGCTCATTGTTTTTGTACTGTTCATAGTAGCCGGAGTGCTGCCGGGAAGATTGTTTTCACGCATTCCTGTCACTCAAGTTTTTCGTCGTTACACAGATGGGAAAAAGGGGTGGAAGCGTTCTCTTTTATTTGTACAATTTATGGGGGTATCTTTTGTGATGGGGATTTTGTTAGTATCTTTGATGCAGTATCATCATCTGATTAATAGTGATATGGGTATCCGTACTCCAGGATTGGTGGAGGCGGAAACATGGATGTCACCCGAAGAAGCAGAGAATATGGTTAACGATCTTCGTCGTCAACCCATGGTGGAAAATGCCACCCGTTCTATGCATGGTGTTCTGGGAGAATATTGGACTCGTGGGCTGATTGATAATAGTGGCAAGCGAATAGAAACCTTGATGTATAATCCTTGTGATAAGAATTATGCTGAAACCATGGGGATTACTATTATTGAAGGGAAAGATATGCAGAATGAGGGAGATGTATTGGTCAACGAAGAAGTAGTGCGGCTGATGAAATGGACAGATGGGGCAGTAGGCAAACGGTTGAATGATTTTGATAAAGCCGGAACCATTGTTGGTGTATTCCGTAATGTGCGCAATACGTCTTTTCTTTATAAGCAGTTTCCCGTGGCTTTGGTTTATAGTCATAATACCAGTCACACTTTTGATGTACGTTTAAAACAGCCATACGATGAGAGTTTGAAAAAGCTGAACGAATACATGGAGCAGGTGCATTCCACTAAGGCATTGGAATTTATTCCGATAGATACCATGCTGAAGGAAATCTATCGCAATGTATATCGTTTTCGTAATTCTGTATGGATTACTTCTACTTTTATTTTGCTTATTGTTGTTATGGGGTTGATAGGTTACGTGAATGATGAAACACAACGTCGCAGTAAGGAAATAGCTATCCGTAAGGTGAATGGTGCTGAAGCTTCGACTATTCTTCGGTTGCTGTCCCGTGATATATTATATGTTGCTGTCCCATCGGTCTTGATGGGAATTGTAGTATCGTACTTTACAGGAAAGGCTTGGTTGGATCAATTTGCCGAAACGATAGATATGAATGCGTTGTATTTTGTCGGAACAGCATTGGTGATTATCGCTCTGATAGTGGTGTGTGTCGTTGTTAGAGCTTGGCGTATTGCTAATGAGAATCCGGTAAAGAGTATTAAAGTTGAGTAGTGTATTTGGAAAAAGGAGAGCGGGATGATATGTGTTGGGTATCATCCCGCTTTTTTCTTTTTACCTGATTCCTGTGAAATTTACATTGACACCATCCAATGTGCCTTTTAAGAAGTTTCCGGCCAACCATATATTTTCAAAATATGAAATGTCACTGGGACCGTAAACCATACGGATACATGTCTGTGCGCTGTTATCCCATCTCCATTCAAAATTGTATCTGTCTTCGGTTACATAGCCGTTTCGATGTTCTATTTGTATGATGTCTGTGCCTGTTCTATTTTCGTAAAAGTCTAGTCGTTGTGTGTAGTATTCACCGTCTTGTTCCCAAGTTTCCTGCCAGGTCCGGCTGCATAGTTCCCGAGTGGTTCTGTAATATATTTCGCTGTAATCATCATCATCGTACCAACTTTCTATGGATACTTCACAGGAGGTTAGGTTAACCATTATTATCAGTACAACTACCATTCCGAAGTATTTCAGTATTTTTGTTCTCATATCCGTTAATTTTAAAATTTGTTTTTCTTATGTCACAAAGATAAGTGGAGGGAATGATACAATAAACGGAATATTCCTATTTGTAAAGGAGAGTTTCCCTATTTGTAATAGGAAAATTCCTATGGTGAGGAGAGGGGAATAAGGTCTGTCTTATTTCTTTTACTATTAAACTGTAAGTTACAAAAAGAGGCTGTCCATTGGTGAGACAGCCCTGATAATTTCCGAAAAATGATAATAGGATATTTCTATATATTTTTTGATTATCCTTGTTTGGGTATTATCTGCGTTTTTTTGAGAAAAAAATGCAGTAGAGGATAAGAAAAGCGCAAAATACGGCGACAGAGCTGGGAAAAAGGCTTTTAGGTAAATATCGGCAAAAAAGGTAACGCCAACGGAAACCGGAAAAGAGCCAAGTAAAACCGAGGTTACGTTACCAAATCATAACCGTTTTCGGAGTATGCAAGGCGGTCGGATATGCGAAAAAGTCGGTGCGAAAAGGATGCGGAGGGCAATTTTGACAGCCTTTGCTTACAGCAAAGGTAAGCATTTTCGGAAGAAGCCTGCAAAAAAAAGTATTCTTCGATTCTTTTGCGTTGATACGCTGCGATTTGCGTAACGACAAATAGCTCCATAGTTAATAGTTTTGTACCATTAAAAATGTGAGTTATGAGAAGTACATTCAGCGTGTTATTTTATCTGAAAAGGAAAGATGTGAGAAAAGACGGTAGTGTTCCCGTCATGGGACGTATTACCATCGACGGCGGCAAGCCCGCGCAGTTTAGTTGCAAGATGACGGTCGATCCGTCACTTTGGAATACCGAAACGGGACGTATGACGGGGCGGAGCGTCGCCGCGCAAGAGACGAACAAGATGCTCGACGGCATCCGGGTAAAAATCAACCACCACTATCGTGAAATTATGGATCGGGACGGGTTCGTTACGGCGGAGAAGGTAAAGAACGCCTTTTTAGGGCTGGAATACCGCCACGAAACCTTAATGAAGGTTTACGATCAGTTCAACAGCGATTTCGACAAGATGGTAAAGGCCGGGATGAGGGCAAAGTCCACCCAACAAAAATACCTCGCCGTTTACGACCACCTGAAACGATTTCTCGAAACGCGATACCATGTGAGCGACATCGCGCTGAAAGAGATCGCTCCCGCGTTCATCAACGATTTCGAGATGTACTTGCGCACGGAAAACCGTTGCAGCCACAACACGGTCTGGGTTTATCTTATGCCGCTGCGCAAGATGATAAGCATCGCTATCGAAAACGGCTGGCTTCTGCGTGATCCGTTCATCAAGCATGAAATCGGCATGGAGGAAACGGAGCGGACGTTTCTGACGAACGAGGAATTGAAAAAGTTGATGGATATGCGTTTCAAGAAACCCAAACATGAACTCGTGCGCGACCTGTTCGTGTTCTGCTGCTTCACGGGCTTGTCCTATTGTGAGCTGTACAACTTGTCGGAAGATAATATCCGCACCTATTTCGACGATCACGAGTGGATTCATATCTCGCGCCAGAAAACGACGGTTCTGTCGGAGGTGCAACTGCTCGACATTCCGAAAATAATCTATGAAAAGTATAAAGGAATAGGCGAAGGCGGCAAGATATTTCCCGTGCCCAAGTACAGCACGATCCTCGGAAACATCAAAAAAGTCATGAAGCTGTGCGGCATCGACAAGGAGGTCACGTGGCACATCGGACGGCACACGATGGCCACGACGGTCTGTCTGTCGAACAATATGCCGATTGAAACAGTTAGCTCGATATTAGGGCATAAGAATATCCGCACGACGCAGATTTATGCGAAGATTACGAAAGAGAAAGTCAAAAGGGACATGAGTGCCCTCGCCTCGCAACTGAACTCCATCGAGGAATTTGCAGGAGTAGCTATTTAATGAAATATTTACCATTCAAACGATTAAGGATATGAAAAGAGATGAAATCACAATCAGCGAAAATATAGTTATTGTAACGGGCTGTAATATATGGATGACGGAAGCGGAAATAGTCGAATTGTTCGGCACGACCGCCGGAGCGGTCTATGCAGGTATCAAAACCATCTTCAAAGAAAACGCCCTACACGACTACGAGGTCTGCAAGTGTATCCGTCTGGACTGCGGCAACAGTGCGGACGTGTATAATATGGAGGTCGTCATAGCCCTCGCGTTCCGACTGAACACCTACCCTGCGTCGGTTTTCAGAAAGTGGCTGGTAAAGGGAGCCACCGCACCCCGACGCACGACACCTCCGATTGTCATTCGGTATAAGGACGGGCTTCTGAATTGAACCGGACGAGCAAGAAAACGGGCAGGCTTCGATACCTACCCGTTTCATTTTCAGAGGATTGCCTTGCGGTAGTTTTCCGCGAGCATCTTTTCGATGTCGGATTCCCGATAGAGGACTTTTCCGCCGAACACGATATAGGGTATCTTGCGTTCGGTACGGTATTCCTGCAAGGTGCGTCGGCTGACTTTCAGCCGGGCGATCATCTCCTTGTCGGTCATATACCGTTCTCCTCCGAGCGGCGGATGAAATCCGTCCGTGAGCTTATCTACCTCTTTCGCGCATCTCTTCAAGGCGTGCAATGCCGACGCTATGCGTCCGTCCTCCAACGTGATTACGTTACTGTCATTCATCTTTTCTGTGGATTTAGCGGTTGGTAAAAATAAATATTAGCCGGAGCCATCCCTGAACTGCCCGGCTATGGGCATGAGCCTCTCTATCTCTTCCGGTTTGTAATAGAATTTCCGGTTGATTTGCGTACAGCCGATTGTGCGATTATCCCGCAGGGATTGCAGCGTGCGGGGGCTTATGCGCAGCAGGCGGCACACCTCCTGCCCGTCGAGCCACTTCTGCATCTGCTTGTCATTGCAACGGCGACATAATGCACCGACTTTCCCCGTCAGCGTCTCCACACCGGAAAGGAGCGCTTCAAAGGTTTTCTTTTCGATAATTACTACTTCCATATACCATGTTTTGAGTTCGGGGCAAATGTAGCCAAACTCGCGCTCGCTGCCTCCGTTTTCGGTTTCGTGGCAGCTTGTGGCGTCTGTATGGCACACATTGGCTTCCTCGTCCCGCTCCACCGTGCGGAAAATCTTTCCCGTGTCGGTAACGACAATGGAAAGCACCCCGCCGCAATAGGCCACCTTTGCCGTGTAATAAAAAGCAAAGGTTATGGAAATCATCACGATGGAGAGCGCCGCCTACAAAGAGCTGGTGGGAAAAATAGACCGAATCGCGGGTTACGTCCGCGAGAGTGAACGCACGAAACAGAAGGATATGCCGGAGGTGTGGTTGAACCGCGAGCAGGTCATGTCGTTGCTGGGTATCAGCCGCCGCACGCTGCAACGGCTTCGGGACAGCAAGCGGATCGAGTATGCGATTTTTCGCGGTGCGTGCCGCTACCGTCTCTCGGAGGTGGAGCGGCTGGTCGAGGAATCGGTTATCGACGGCAACCCGCAACGGATCGAGGACTTCAAACGGAATTACCTGCTGCGCACGGGCAACCAGAGAAAGAAAGGATAGGCGTATGGGATTGCTGGATACGGAAACATTCGAGATGTGGATGGAGAAGATCATGGAACGCTTCGACCGCCACGAACGGCTGGAGATAAAAGAGGTGAAATATCTGGATGGCGAGCGCCTGTTGGACAATCAGGACTTGTGCCAACTCCTGCAAGCGAGTAAACGCTCGCTGCAACGCTACCGCAGTTCGGGCGTGCTGCGCTACCAGATGCTCTGGCACAAAATCTACTACAAGGAATCGGACGTGCAGGAGTTTCTGAAATATCATTTCGACGAGTTCGCGGGCTGCCGCAAGGTCGAGAAAAGCAAGGGTTGAACGCCAAATGCTGCCATCCCGACGCCACAAGCTGCCACGCGGCGCTAAAACGGATGCGGCGGCGAATCCTCTGCTTACATTCGCAGGGCATCGGCAAGATGCGATCATATAACAACAATAGATTATGGAACAGAAAAAGAAAGAACAAGACGTGCTGATCGTCAGAGACGAGAAGACGGGTGAGATCGGCGTGGTCGCGGGATTGAAACGCGACGGCTCGCCGAACCTGAAAGCCGCCAAAGCGGAGAACACGCAGGATTTCCTGCGTTTCGACCGTCATGGCGACGTGCTGGACAACTTCTTCGCCAACTTCTACCGCCAATGCAAGGAGCCGAAACGCTTCGGCTTCTACCGTGTCGCGGCAGAGGGTGCGGACAAGGTCGTGGAGGTATTGAAAGAGTTGCTGAAGAACCCGAAAAAGAACGAGGAACTGCTTGCCCCGCACAAGGTCGATACGACCAAGTACGAGCAGTCCGCCGCGCAGCAGCAGCAGACGCAAGAGGGCGAGACGCAAGCAGGCCGAACAGTCGCCCGCCGGGGAGCGGCAGAGCAACGACGGGGGCTACAAGCCCATCGACGACAGCCGCCTCGACCGTGAGGCGGTCGCCGAACGCTGGGGCATCGACCTCGCGGCGTTGGAGCAGTCGGGCGATCTGGAGCGTATGCGTCATTACGGCAAGTCGCAGCTTGTCGAGTGCAACCCCGATTTCGGCGGCATCCGTGTGCCGATGCAGGCGCGGTTGTCGCTGCGTGAGAATCCCGACGGCACGGTGTCGATTGTCCCGCACCCGATTCGCCGCGAGCCGAACCTCGACGAATACCTGAACGTGAAGTTCACGCCGGAGGATCAGGAAAACCTGAAAAAGACGGGCAACCTCGGACGTGTCGCCGAGGTCGTCGATCCGGCTACGGGCGAGCTTATCCCCTCCTTTATCAGTATCGACCGTCTGACCAACGAGACGGTGGCCGTTCCCGTCTCGTCGATTCGCATCCCCGATGAAGTCAAGGGCGTGAAACTCAATCCGGAGCAAAAAGCCGCCCTTTCGCGCGGCGAGGGCGTCTATGTAGAGGGCATGACGGCCAAGAGCGGCAAGAAGTTCAACGCCACGCTCCAAATCAACGCCGACAAACGGGGGCTGGACTTTCATTTCGGCGGCCAGAAGAAAGCCCAAAGGCAGGAGCAGACGCAGACGGCTGACGGAGCACCGAAAGAACGCCGCCTGCGCATCGGCAGAACCCTGCTCGGCGCGGAGGTCAAGCCGGAGTACAAGGCGGGCTGGGAGCAGAACAAATGGGTGTATATCGAGGGCATGACCGACAAGAAAGGCCAAAAGTTCAACGCCTATGTACGCCCGAACCACGAAAAGGTCAAGTACGATTTCAGCCGCAAGCGACCGGAGCAGTCGCAGATCTACGAGGTCAAACCTGACGCCGCCTCCCGCACGCAGGTCGCCGTCAATTCCGAGGGCAAGACCGACGAGGCGACCAAGCACATCGGCGAGCCGCTGCAACGGGGGCAGACCGCCCCGGCCAACGAGGAGCAGCAGCGCAGGCAGCAGAACGCGAACAAACCCCGAATGAGGATGTAGCTATGGCGGCCTTTATCATCCTCCTGCTCTTCTGCCTTGTATCCGTCGCGGGCGGTTACGTCCTGCGGCGCGTCGATTGGCAGGCCATAGAGCGGGACAACGAACGCTACTACACCTCCGACGGGTATCACGTCTATTACGACCGTAAAATCCTGCGCCGCTTGCGAGACAAGGAACAAGAGGAGCAGGAGCCGAACGACGAGAATTAAAAACGGGGTTCTCAACCCCGACCACTAAATCCACATTAAATAAATCAATTCAGAATGAAAACAATTATTGCAGAAAAACCGAGCGTGGCATATGAAATCGCCCGCATCGTGAAAGCGACGAAAAAAGAGAACGGCTACTACACGGGAAACGGCTATAACGTAACGTGGGCGTTCGGGCATCTGGTGCAGCCCGCCCTGCCGGACGGCTACGGTATCAAGGGATTCCACCGCGACAACCTGCCGATCATCCCTCCCGTGTTCCAGCTCGTGCCGCGTCAGGTCAAGACCGACAAAGGCTATAAGCCGGACGGCAACATCGCGGCGCAAATCAAACTGATCGGCAGTCTGTTCCGCAAGAGCGAGCGTATCATCGTGGCGACGGATGCCGGACGCGAGGGAGAGCTGATCTTCCGCTATATGTACGAATACATCGGCTGTGCCACGCCGTTCGACCGCCCCCGGGTCAGCATCCTCCGG
>OBWO01000744.1_pt1 | contig 16091 bp, 5 predicted proteins | sample 1476401 | NCBI WGS metagenome assembly OBWO01 (sample SAMEA2580091, study PRJEB22360) | human gut metagenome | biome: human gut; feature: human-associated habitat; material: faeces | place: Denmark | collected 2008/2010 | reverse complement strand
GCAGTGCCATTGGGTGGTCGTAGAGCCCGCCATATCACCGGCCACTGCGGCGGAGACGCGTTCCAGCAGTTCGCCTGCGGCCTTGCGTGTGAAGGTCAGGCCCAGGATGCGTTCAGGTGCCACACCTCGATTGATAAGCGCGATGATGCGTTGGGTCATCGTAAAGGTTTTGCCGGAACCGGCACCGGCAACCACCAATACGTCAGCATCGACTGGCGCATCGATGATGGCGGCCTGTTCCGCACTGGGAGTGAACGTGCTCATGCTTGCCTCGTTTCGAAAATCGTGTCGATCTGGCCTGCACAGGCAGGGCAGACGTTCTTCATACGGCAGAATCCGATATGGGTGTCTTGCGGATGGGCCTCGATGATGGCTGATCTGCTGGCCGCCGCGGCATAGAATACGCGGGCGATCATGGTCAGCGACCATAACGTCTGCGTACCGGCGAGCGCGGCGAATTGCGCCCACGCTTCGGCACTCACACCTTCGGGAGGAGTAGCCGGATCTATGGCGGGTATGTCGAAGAAACGGTTGGGGTCTTTATACCAGTATCGGGGCGTGAACGGTTCGGCATTCAACGAGCCATCAGTGAACAGCGGCGGCTGGAAGGCACCTTCCGGAGCGTAGCTTCTGGCTGGTGCCGCATTCTGCCCGACATGGAATAGCACGCTTTGGCTGATATGCGGCATTGCGGCAAGTGCCTTGGCACCGCGCGGCCCGTCTTCGGGGAACACGAGGCCAAGCTGATAGCACACGAGCTGCAAATCATTGAAAATCTGTTTGACCGTGGGCGTTCTGCCTGTTTTGTAGTCAATGAGGCGAATGCATTCGCCGCCGTCTGCGAGTACGCGGGTTTCCATACGGTCGATGCGCCCGGACAGTCTCACGGTCAGATGCTCGTCCATGCCTTCCGGCCACCCTCCGACCAGTGCTCCCATCAGACGGACCAGCGTGTTCCGACCGATTGGGTGCAGGCCGGGCACGGCATTGTATGCGTCGAGTATGTCACGCACATCGAATCGTGCGGCAAACTCCCGTTCGCATTCGGCACCGGCCAATGCGCCAATGCTGAAGTTGCTGGAGTTCTTGCCAAGATACGTTTCCGGATCGGCGTCGCTGCGCACAAAGTAATCGGCGATGTTGCGCAGGGTATCCGCCGCGGACTCGTCCTTACGGGTGGCCTCATAGCGGTTCCGGGTGTCGGCTATGGCATTCGGATCAGGACGTTTGCTCTGATAGATGGCATTAAGCCGTGCCGAGACAGCCTCGATGCGACGTTCCGCGCCGGCCGTGGAGTCCAAGCCCAGTGCGGCCAACGCCTGGGCATTGTGGGAAAGATGGTCCAGCCCTTCCTCGCTGCCTTGCTGCGCAACCGCATGGATGAGGGTTCCGAAACTGGTGGCCACGGAGCTGGGGCGAGGACCGGCGAACCGGTTCTCCAGCATCCAGCACACCGGGCACGCCCATAGGCTGTCGACCGCCGATGGAGATAAGGTGACCATGGGCGCGGCCTGCGCATCCGTCTTGCCTTTCCCTGTTTGGATACCGTCAGGCTGTACACCACCAGATGACGCGCTGTCGGATGAGGCACTGTCAGATGAGGTATCGCCAGATGACGCACCGCCAGATGACGCACCGCCAGATGACGCGCTATCCGATTGGGCCGGCGATTCCACAAACGCCCAGCTCTGCGGATTTGCGGCGCGCACACCATGCTCTAACAGGAGTGTCAACGCAATCGCGGCGTCCTTTGCGGCAGCCTGCTGCGGTTGAGCAGTGGCCAGAACCGCGCGGGCGGCGCTGACCAACCCACGTGGGTCGGCGTCCAATCCGGCCAGATCATATTCGGCGAATCCCGCATGTGCCCCCACTGTGGTGAAAGGCGCCTGTTGCCGGTTGCGCGGATAGTATTCCGGCAGATACCCGAAGAGAAAGTCCGAGGGGCTCATGCTGTCGTTCCATACCGCGCTGATCATGATTCGCCGTGCACGGGTCAGCGCGACCAGGAAACTCTTCTTCTCGCCCGACAATACAGCCGCGAACCGCGGATCATGCCCGGTTTTGTCGCTTTCTTCAAGCGCTCCCCTCAGCACGAGCTCGGCAAGGTCTTCACCACCGAACATGGTGTTGCGCCCGGCGAGGTTCGGCCACACGTCTTGCTGGACCACCGGTATCCACGCATATTCCCAGTGGCGTCCGGCCGCGCCTGCCGGCGTAGTCAATGTCACCGCGTCTTCCACCGGTCCTATGTGGGCCAAGGAATCGGCCTGCACTTCCATGCCCCGAACCTGTGCCATGAATGACGTGATGTCTCGACTGGCGGTGGAATCATCGGCGAACTGGAACAGGCGCATTGCCGCGTCCAGCCGGTCATTGGCCGTACGCCCCTCTGCCGTGTTGAATAATGCCGCACGCTGCCAGACCGGTGCCAGACCGGTGGCGTTCCACGCAACAGACAGCGCATAGCGCGGCTGTACGCGCTGGCTTGCCGCTCCAAGCCGGAAGCAACGCTGCCCACCAGATGCCACAGGTTCGCAAAAGCGCGGGCCTGAGGGTCGTTGCCGAGCACCGCGTGGATGGATGCGAGCGCAGCCTGCGCCGGCGCGGCGGCATCATCAATGGCAAGCATCACGTACAGCGCGTCAACGCCAAAGGCCAAGTCATCGCCGGACGGTTCACCGAGTATTTCGACAGACACTGGCAACGAAGTCACTGACGACGAAACCGCTGACGTCGAAACCACTGACGAGGATGTTTCACGACCTGTTTCACACCGTGTTTCATGGTATGTTTCACGCAATGTTTCCCATGCCGTCGTCAGAGAGGTCAGCATGGCATCATCCGTGGCGAGATGCGCCAGCGACTCCAACGACCCCATGGCCGATTCGATCGGCGCAAGCCTTGCGGGACGCCCCTGACCGGGTTTGGCCCCGGCACTCACCAACGGGCCGTTCATCAACGTGGCCACTCTAGTCCTTATATATGCCGCGCAGGAAGCCAACGTCATCTGGCATTCCGCCATCCCCTCGGCACGCAATCGGGCAAGCTCCACAAGCGCGAACAATCCCTGCACGAAAGTCTCGTCCTTCAAAGGACGGGTGACCGACGAATACCGCACCGGTACACCATCTCGGCGCAGTCGTTCGCCGAACAGCCGCACGGCGGCATTGTCGTGGGTGATGACCGCCATGTCGTTCCACCGAATATGCCGGTCAAGATGCGCCCGCTTGATGCGCCAGACCACATCATCCAGCTCCTCACGTGAGGATCGGTACAGGCCGGCGGTCACCGTGCCGTCCGCCTGATAATTCGCTGCATCGACTCCGCCCAGTATGGCGGTCAGCTTGCCGGGACGCTCGGCCGGAGGCAGCGGCTCGTCTTCCGGCGAGGGAATCGACAGCGAAATACGAGACGCGATCACATCAGCCATCGTCATGTGCGACTGATCAGCGACGGCACTGCCGCCAACCAGCTGTTCTTCCTTGGCCTTCAGCCGCCCTTCCACGGCACGGCGCATCAGATATTCCGGATACGATCCGCGGAAGGTCTGCACCGATTCATCCGGGTTGCCGACCAGCACCAACTTGACGCCGGCATTCCCCAACTCCTCCAAGAAGCGCATGCCGGCCAGCGTGGTGTCTTGAACATCATCCACAACCAGCAGCCGGGGCAAGCCCAACGCCTCCACACACATAGGCCGGTCGGAATCATCCGCGTGATCGGCGGCGAATGCCTCACGCACCACACGAGCGCCTGCCACCAGCAAATACGAGGCATCCAAACGGTATTGCCCCGGATATACCGCGCTTTGGGCTGCAATATATTCACGGCGCAACGCGAAAGCCAAACGCCATTGCACCGACAATCGCGCGTCCTCCGTCACGGCGTCCAAGAGACGTGGCTCTTCGTGAACGCCTACACCGAGCTCATCCAATCGGGCCAGCATATCGCGCAACTGGCTGATAAACGCATCTGAAATACCTCGCGTGAACCTATCCGCGCTGGTCGAGCCGCCTGCCGACGTCGGAGACGGCGAATCCGACCCTTGTTGCGAGAGGCTTGATTGTGCGGAAGCGGCCGAGCCGGGCATCTCGCCGGCACCGGCATCGCGTATGAGTCTCGCCCAGTCATCCTGGGCAAAGTAGACGCGCAGCAAATCACAGGTGCCGCAATCATCTCCCGCTACGGCATGGCGCAGATGCACGGCCATGACTTGACGCAGCAAAGCATCCTGTTCCGCACCGTTCAGCAATCGAGGCGACGGCAATCCAGTTCCCTCGCGCGAAGCCGATATGGCCCGGAATGCCACGGCACCCAGCGTGGTGACCGGCCTGGCCTGCACGGAAAACCCGAGCTCACGAATCACCCGATTGCCCAATGCGTCGGCGGCCACACGGCCGGATACGGCCATCACCGCCTGCGTGCCACCGTAGCGGCGCAGCCCCGCCATCAACACCGATAAGGCGAATTCAGTTTTGCCGCTTCCAGGCGTGCCGACAATCAGCCTCGCCGCTCCATCACGGTCGATGCCGTCCAGCACTGTTCCAGGTTCAAGTCTCGTCATCATGGCTCCAGCCTAAACCCGACCGTCACAGAGGGAAAAATTTTACCGAACCCGACGAAGAATCGTACCCTTGACGGTATCCTGTAGAACGAATGCAGGGAGAGCGCATTTTCCAAGGAGGGAGGGAACAGATGGACAACATTCCGATGAGACCGCCGAAGCTGCCCGGATATGATTTCGTCCAGATGTTGGGAAGCGGTGCCACCGCCACGGTGTACCTATATAACCAGCGTATGCCCGCACGCCCGGTGGCGGTAAAGGCCAGCGCCAAAACCCTTGACCCACGGGCCGCTGCCCTGTTCAACCGCGAGGCCAACTTCATGGCCAAGCTGTCATCCCACCCGTACATTCTGCCGGTATATGGTGCCGGCGTCACCTCCGATGGCCATGGCTACATCGTCATCGAATATGCGCCGGGCGGCACCTACAACAGCATCATGAAGGCCCGGTCCATGACCTGCGAGCAGGTACTCGACCTCGGCATCAAGCTGTCAAGCGCGCTGTTCACCGCGCATCGCAGCAATATCATCCATCACGACATCAAGCCCAGCAACATTCTCATCACCTCGCAGGGCTTGCCTGTTCTGGGTGATTTCGGTATCTCCACCGATGTGTATGACCGCACCGAAACCGGATTCTCGCCGCCGTGGGCACCGCCTGAGGTGCTTCAGCATCTGACCAATGGTTCGGAAGCCGCCGACATCTATTCACTGGCGGCCACCCTGTACGCCATGTTCGTCGGCTGCTCGCCATTCCAGCACGATTATCACCCGCGTTCGCAATCGGAACTGATTTCGCTGATCGTCAACCAGCCATTGCCTCGCCTCAACCGCCCCGACGTGCCGGCCGATGTGGAAGCGGTGCTGCGCCGGGCCCTGAACAAGGACCCCGACCAGCGGTACTACTCCGCGTTGGAGTTCGCACGTGCCATGCAGCGTGTGCAATTCGCATATTTCGGGCATGCCACTCCCGTTACCGTGGAAGGGATGCCGGCCTATCCCAAAGACATCGAGCGTCGGCACCGGGCCACGGACCAGCGAGATCAGATCACCCGTTCGTCACGGCGATGGGTCAAACCGGTGGGTATTACCGTCGGTATACTTGCGGCGATCACCGCAGCGGCACTGATATTCGCCTTCGTGGTCGTTCCCCGCATGGACAGCGCCACCGGATCAGATACCAAACAGGTGGCGACGCCCGGCACCAAGGATGATGACAACAACCGCAATAATCAGGATGACGTGATCACCGATACCGCGAACGCCCAGATTCCTTCCCCGGAGAATCTGAACGGCACCTATGCGGCGGATGGGTCATCCGTGACGTTCACCTGGACGAATCCAGACCCGCAAAGCGGTGATACCTATGCGTGGGCCATAGTGCAGGGCAGCAATACCGACCAGAGCGCGCAAACCGTCACAACGTCAGATCCCACGGTGACCGTCAACGCGCAGGAAGGCTCGCAGACCTGCATTCAGGTGTCCATTGTGCGCAAGAACCGCCAGATGTCCGTCAGCCCCGCCATCGCCTGTGCGGCCAAGCCGCAAGAATGATCCGCTCGCCACTGCCGGGCATGCCACCCTGGCATTGCGTATCGCATCAGACGTGCGCCCAGCAGCGGCGAATTCACCAAATGGACAACAGGAACGGCAGGTATTGGAACCGTAAAGCGTTGTCATTACACCAGCAACCAGAGAAAACAGGGGTCAGGGAGTTCAGATGGCCACATCGTCCCAGTCATACGATCGTCGCCGACGCATCAGCGCGGCTTTGCGCCGCCTTATGCCCTCCGGAGGGCATACGTGGACGGTTCCCGTAATCACGCTCCTGCTGCTTCTGGGACTTGTTGCCGGCGCGGTGATCATGAGCACCGTCACGCGCCGCCATGTGCAACTGGACGATGGCACCGTATGGGTCACTTCGCTGAAAAACCAGAAGGCCGCACGATTCAACGTAAAGAACAAGGAGGCCGACGCCGGCGTCTCCTCCTCCGCCCCACGATTCGACATCGCACAGCATAATGGCGACACCATCCTGACCGAAACGACCAAAGCCTCCACCATCAAGGCATCCACGGTCAGCACCGGTGTCAAGACCGACATCAAAGCCAACACCACCACTGTGGTCGGCGGGGATACCGCAGCCCTGATCAACGAGAAGACCGGCAATGTGTGGACCGGCTTGTCGGAAAACCTTGATTCCGTGACCCCCACCACTTCCGATCCGAAAATAAAGCTGGGCGAGGGCGGGCGCATCGCAGTAACCCACGATGGCAAGGTCTACGGATACCGTCCATCCGACGGTATGGTGCTGCGTCTTGACAATCCCAGCAGCGCCAAGGCCAAAACCCTCGAATCGCTGACCGACGGCAAGCAGCAGACCGTTGAAAGCTTTACCGTCATCGGGAGCACGCCGGTAATCGCAACCGGCAAAACCGTCATATTCAAGGGCGGCCGCGTCGATGTCGACACGACCGGCACCCTCACCCTTCAGGAGCCTCCCACCGATGACATACAGTCCGATTGGGTGGCCGCGGCATCACCGAGAGGCCTTGCGCTTATCCCGTTGAAGTCCAATGCCAAGGCGAATTTCATAGCCAACGGGGGCAAGGCGAATCCAGCACGACCGGTATCGTCCAAGGGCTGCGTGTACTCGGCTTGGAGCCAGAAGGCCAGCAACTACATTCGCGCCTGCTCCCCCACGGATACCAGCGTCAAGCCGCAAACCCTCGAATCCGTCAATACTACTTCCGAATTGGTGTTCCGCACCAACCATCGCCTTGTGGTGCTCAACGACACGGTTAACGGCAATGTGTGGAACCCTGAGGATTCCACCAAAGTCATCAAAATACAGTGGAACAAAATACAGACCGAGCAGACCGAGAAAGAACAGCAGAACAACGACTCGGCCAACAACCACCACGACTTCTCCAAGACCTGTTCCGCACAATCCGGCCAAATCAAAGCCGAGGATGATGAAATCGGCGCACGAGCCGGTTCGGAACAGATTCTCGACGCGCTGCGCAATGACGAGCAGACCGATTGTTCCGTACTGAAAATCACCAAGGTTGGCGCACCAAACAACAAAGACGTCACCATTTCGCCGATTTACGACGGCCGGTATCTGCAACTCGATGCCTCCGCCGCATCCGCAGGCACCGTTACCTTTACTTACGATATTTCCGATGGTCGCGGCCAGACCTCTTCCGCCACGGTGACCGTAACCCTGAATGATGGAGGCAACCACGCTCCCGTACAGTTCGACACTCCTCCCGAGATCGATGTGGAGCAGGGAGCCAGTTATACCGCCAATGCGCTGAGCAGCTTCAACGATCCGGATGGAGACCCGCTCACTCTGGTCTCCGCTGTGGCCCAGAACACCGACCAGGTGCAGGTGTCCACCCGAGCCGACGGCCAGCTTACGTTCAACACCGGTGCGCTGGCGTCGGGACGTGTGGGCGTCGAGGTCACCGTCTCCGACGGCACGGCAACCGGCACCGGCATGGTGTATTTCTCGGTCAAGCCCGCGAACACCTTGGCCGCGGTCATCGACCCGGTAGCGAAAACCACCGTTCCCAACACGGATACCGTCGTCAAGCTGTCCTCTTATGTGCATGGCACTTCCTTGCAGCCGGCACAACTGACTCAGGTGGATACGCCCAACGGCGCTTCGACGACCACCAATGCGGCGGATATGTCGTTGACGTTCAAGGCCACCAATCCCGGCACCTATTATGTGCCCTACATCATTACTCAAGGTTCGATTCCGGCCACCGGATTGGCTCGAGTCGAGGTGCAGCCCGCCACCGGCGAGGCCGCCAAACCGGTTGCCGCCAACGATGTCGCCCTGCTTGGCGCGGATAATACCGCCATTGTGGAGCCGCTCACCAATGACGTCGATCCGATGGGCGGTGTGCTGTCCGTCACCACGGTGAGCGCACCGGCCGACTCCGGCATCAAGGTTGGTCTCGTCAGCCATAAGCGCGTGTATATCACCGCGCGTCAGGTGCCCACGAAGCCCGTCGCCCTTACCTACACCGTGGCCAACGCCTCCGGAACCGCCAAGGGCACCATCGTGTTGCAGCCGCCGGCTCTGGCCACCTCGAATTCAGTGCCCAAGGCCAGCAATATCAATGCCCAGGTGCGTACCGACGGCATCGTGTCCGTGGATGTGCTTGACCATGTGGCCTACTCGGATGGCACCACGGTCAAACTCAAGAACAACCTGCAATACGACAAGGGGACGTTCAAGGGTCTGGCCTTCGTCTCTGGAGACACGGTCCGCTACCAAGCATCCAGCGAGACCGGCAACTTCCCCATCACCTATACGGTTGAAGACAATCTGGGTAATGTGGCTTCCGCCAATATCACCATTACCGTGCATAAGAGCGACGCAGCGAGCAAGGCCGCGCCAACCCCGCATGACGCCGAAGCGCAGGTTGCCGCCGGGCAGAAGGTCCGCATCCCCATCACACTGACCGGCATAGACACGGATGGCGACGACGATCAGCTGTTGGGTCTGGGCAACAAGGCACCCACGCTGGGCCGCATATCCGAAGTCGGTTCCGACTACTTGGTCTATGAAGCGTATCCGGATTCGTCCGGCACCGACACCTTCTCCTATGCCGTGGAGGATTGGACCGGTCAGCGCGCACAGGCGCAGATCCGCGTGGGCGTATTCCAAGGATCGTCCGACTCCGGCGTATACGCCAGGGATGACGAAATCACGTTGAGGCCCAATACGGCCGCAACCGTGCCGGTCGCGCAGAACGACATCTCCGGCGACAACACCAATCTGACCGTCGACAAGCATGTCGAGGTCCAAGGTCTCGACGGGGTGAGCGTGAAAGACAATATGATCTCCTTCACCACGCCCGGCAGCGCCACCACCGACTATATCGCCTACACGGTCAAAGACAAGGCCGGCTTGTCCGATACGGCCACCCTCACGGTAAACGTGGATCCGAATGCCGCCATCGAGCCGCCTACCGCCTACGACTATCGTGTGCCGTCCGCCGCCACCATCGATAAGAAGTCCGTGGATGTGGATGTTTCCCAGTGGATCGCCAATCCTTCCGGCACAGCCAATGAGCTCAAGGTCGGCGTGCATCCCTCCGCCAGCGCTCACGCTCACGTCAAGGGCGGTGAGCATTCGACCACCATCACCGTCGACCTGACGTCACAGGCGCGAGCCGTGCCTTACACGGTGACCAATACGAAATACAACATCACCTCCACCGCGTTCATCCAGGTACCGGCCTATGGTGTCTTTCCGCCCACGTTGCGTCCCAAGGCACCGGAATTGAAGGTCAATTCGCGTGAGACCATTGAAATCAACATCAATGACTATGTTCGCGTCGGTGCCGGCAAGGAACCGTATATCGAAAGCGCTGATTCCGTCAGCGCCACCAAGGCTTCCAACTCCGATTTCTACGTGAACGACAAGACCCTGAAGTTCACTGCGGCAAAAGACTACGCAGGCCCCGCCTCCATTACCTTTACCGCTGTGGATGGCAAGCAGGGATCGGATAAGACCAAGATCATCAATTCCGCAGTGATCACTCTCCAGATCACGGTGATAGGCCGCGATGTGCCGCCGCCCACGTTCTCGTCCTCCACTATTGATGTCGAGGCGGGCGCGGACCCCAAGACCGTTGATCTGACGGCGCTCACCCATGCACCGTCCGGCGTGTATGACGACGAAAAGCAATACACGTATTCCGGTGGAAGCTCATCATCCAGGCAAATCACCGCAAACCTGTCCCGTTCCGGTAGCTTGCAGGTTTCCGCCACCAAGGATGCCGCTCCTGGCACCACCGCGTCCATTCCCGCGCAAATCGCATACGGCGCGGGCACCGTGAATGCCGGTGTGACCGTGCGCGTAGTGTCTTCGACCCGTCCGCTGACACGCGTCGGCAACAAGACGTTGAAGATCAAGGCCGGTGCCAGCGATGCCGTGAACGTGCTTACCGGCGCGTACAATCCGTTCCCCGATTCCTCGCTGACCGTCATCAGCTGCAAGGCGGATGACGCCGCCAAACTCACCATCGCCGGATGCGATGCCTCCGGAAACATCACCATCGCCGTCGCATCCGATGTAGGTGCTTCCACGAACACCGTGCTCGTCACCGTGCAAGACGGCAGCAAGTCCAAGGATCGTGAAGTCACCGCATCGATTACCGTGTCCGTGATCGACAAGCCCGAGCCGCCACTGCTCTCCCCCGTAGCCGGGGAACCGCAGGACAGCGCGGTCAGCCTCACATGGACGCCCGGTGCCGCCAATGGCAGCCCGATCACCAACTACAAGGTCAGTTGGACCGGTGCCGTCACCGGAGAGAAGGATTGCGGTACCGTCACCTCATGCCAGGTCACTGGTCTGAAGAACGGCAAAACCTATTCCTTCACCGTCGCCGCGCGAAATGACGTCGGCTGGTCCAAGCCGTCCACCGCCGTCGAAGCCACACCGGACAAGGTGCCGTCCGCTCCCACCGATGTTACGGTCACAGGTGGCAATAAAACCGCCAAGGTGACGTGGAAAGCGCCGAGCGGTGATTTCAGCGCCGTCGACAACTATTCAGTGACCGTCACCGGTGCAGGTGCTCCGCAGACCAAGGAAACCGGCAATACGGCCACCGAGCTGTCGTTTACGTTCAACAACAACGACATTTCCGATGGCACCGCCATTACGGCGACCGTCAAAGCCCATAACAAAATCAATTGGAGTGCCGAGTCCGCCGCATCGCCGTCAGAGAAGATCTGGGGAGACCCGGATGCGCCGAACATTGCGTTGTCGAACGACGACACCACGGTAACGGCGAAAGTCACTCTCGGCAATAACCGCAATGCCGGCTGCCGGCGAATTTCCTTGGGAGGAGACGTCAAGGACACCATCGATTGCAGTGACAGTGGCGCTACGTTCGATATCAATGAGAACGATTTGAACACCCGGGAAATCACCGTAACGGCCACCGTGGTGCCGCAGCGCGATGCTTCCTCCGGCACGGGCAAGAGCAGCTTTGTCCCGCAGTACAAGGTCCAGCCGCCCACTGACGTCTACACCACCGGATCCGGCAGTACATGCACCGTGCATTGGACCAAGCAGGGACATGCGCAGTCCTACAGCGTGACTGCCGATGGCATCGATTCCGGTACAGCTACTAACCGGAACTCACTCGACTTCCGAATGAGTCCTTGGGCCAAATGCAACACCGCATCGGTGCAACAGGTGTTCAACGGCGCTACCAGCGATGCCGCCACCGGAGGCCCGCACAATGGCGCTCCTTACACCTATGAGAAGAAGGCTGTAATCAACAAACCGCAGGAGCTGCGCTGGTCAGACAACGCTCACGTCATTAACGTCACCGGCGGTTCGGTTGATGTCTATGGCAAGTCGGCCACTGTACAAATCATCATCAATGGCCAACCGTTCACGTGGAACTCCGGCCAGCCATTGGATGTCACCGACTTGGCCGTGGCCGCCGATGGCAACTACGCGTGGAGCGTCAAAGTCACCGGCGGGCCGGGATACTCCGGTCTCGACAACACTGCGGACGGAGGCAGCGTCGCGGGCACACGTCCCTCTGACTCCTCGGAGGGGACCAAGTCGCTCAAATCCGGTACCGATGTCACCACTTTGGCCAAGAACCCCTGGATTCTTGGTTTCGGCAATACCCCAATATCGTCAACCACCATTCACAAGCAGTAGGAGAACATCCATGAGCGAGAACATCGATGACGCGACGCAGTTGTCTGACACGACCCGTCTGTCCGACAGCACGCAGCTATCCGACAGCACGCACTTGTCCGACGCCACGCACCTGGCATCCGCACCACACACCGGCACGACCCCAAGCACCGAGTCGGCGCCGCAGTCCGTTGCGCTGCCTAACCTGCCGCAGCGGCCGTCACAAGCGCCGTCAGAAAAGCCGTCTCCTACTACTGATGCCGCCTCCATTCCTGCGGGCGATGACAGCACCGTGCTCAAGCCGCGCAAGGGATCGACGCCAGCCATCCCGCAGCAGGCCACCGCGCAATCCCAGCCGCAATCACAGCCGCAGCGTCAGTCGAGCAAAGCCGCGCAAGCAGCCGCATCGGCACTGCCCGCCAGCATCAATTCCGGACTACTGCCCCAGCCCACGGCTCAGGTCCGGGATTTCCAGCAGTCCTTCAATGCGCTGGTCGAAAATGTCTCCAAGGTGGTTATCGGCAAGACCATCCCTATCAAGCAATGCGTCACCGCACTGATGGTCGGTGGCCATATTCTGCTTGAAGACAACCCCGGCACCGGTAAGACCCAGTTGGCCCGAGGCTTGGCCAATTCCATTTCCACCGGTTTCAAGCGTGTTCAGTTCACGCCCGATCTGCTGCCTTCGGATGTGGTGGGTGTGACTTTCTACGATCAGAAGCGCGGAGAATTTGAGTTCCGCGAAGGCCCGATTTTCGCCTCCATCGTGCTGGCCGATGAGATCAACCGTGCATCGCCGAAGACGCAGTCCGCACTTCTGGAGGTTATGGAAGAGCAGAAAGTCACCGTTGACGGCGTCACACATGATGTGCCGCAGCCGTTTATCGTGATCGCAACCCAGAACCCCATCGAGCAGCTCGGTACCTATAAGCTGCCTGAGGCGCAGATGGACCGATTCCTTATCAAGACGTCAATCGGCTACCCTGGCCATGATGTGTCCGTCGATATCCTCAAGCAGGTCGATATCACCGACCGTGCGCAGACCATTTCCCCGGTGCTGAGCGGTGACGATGTCATGCGGCTGCGTCAGGTGGCCACCGAAATCTATGTGGATGATGCGATTCGTGAATACATCGTCAGGCTCGTCGAGGCGACCCGCCACAACGAGAAGATCACGGTCGGCTCCTCCATGCGTGGCGCTTTGGCACTGACCCGATGCGCCCGTATCTGGGCCGCGGCCGATGGCCGTGCCTACGTGGTGCCGGATGACGTCAAGGACCTTGCAGTGGCCGTGCTCGCACACCGTATCACGCTGACTCCGGAAGCCACCTTCGATGGCGCGACTCCGGAAAGCCTGATCGCACAGGTGCTCGAAGACGTTCCCTCCCCCACCATCGGTTCCTGATAGGGCCCGGAAAGGTATCCGACCATGGCATCTACATCCGCCGCATTACGCCGTCGCCGGCGCGCTGAACGCATGTTCAAGCGCGCGGTAAGACGCATCAGACGGTTCTTCGCATCCTACGTCTCGCCCTTGGGCTGGGCGGTAACGGGCGCAGGCATCGCATGCCTTATTGCGTTCCCGTTTCTGGGCTGGTATGAGCTGCTCGTATTCGGCATCGTGGCGATGGTGATGATGCTCGCGGCAATCGTGCTTTCCCTCGGCAACACACGCTTCCACGCGTCCATCGTCGTATCCAATCATCGCGTGACCGTGGGAGACACCGTATCCGTTATCGTCGGCATCGACAACACCGGCAGAACGCCGACGACCACGGCACGCGGATATCTGCCAATCGGCGATGCGCATGAACGATTCAACATCCCCATGCTGGCTCCCGGGCAATCCAAGCAAACCGATGTGGAGTTCCGTACCGTATCGCGCGCAATACTGCCCATCGGCCCATTGCGCATCCGCAAGGGAGACCCGTTCGGTCTGGTGCGTCACGAAAAGGAGCTGGCCGACCGCATCACCGTATTCATCCACCCTCGTACCGTGCGTCTCGATACTCTGAATGCCGGCGTGCCCCGCGACCTGGAAGGCCAACCATCCGGCCAGATCGTGGATGATGATCTCGACTTCTACGGATTGCGCGAATACGAGCCGGGCGACGACGTGCGTAACGTCCACTGGCTGAGCTCCGCGAAAACCGGCACGTTGATGATTCGCCAATATGAGGCCACGCGCCGCACCGACACCTCGGTGACCATCAGCGTGAACCCGGACGAATACGTCAACGGCGAGGAATTCGAGATGGCGGTGTCCATCCACTCCTCCATCGGCGTCAAATGCCTGCTGCAGGATCGTCCATTGTTCTGCCACGCGGGCAACGCGCACGGCCAGCCGCGCAACGCCATGGAGTTCCTCGACAACGCCAGTGCCATAGAGCCTGATCGTGAGGATAATCCGAATCTCGCCGAGGGCACGCTGAAGCACAGTCCTGATGCTTCGTTCTATTTTTTCACTGTTGGATCGCTGAAAGACATCGAGCAAATCAAGCGCATGACCTTGGCCTTGCCCCGATCGGCCAGCTGCGTGGTATTGCAGGCCAGCGCCGGCGCCAATCGCGGCATCAGAAGATTCGCCAACTTCACATTGGCCACCATCGGCGACCTCGATGATCTCCCGCTGATCATGGGGGTGCTCGCATGACCTTCGACCAGTCCAGTATCACCAATACCAATACCGCTGCGTACGCCGGATCGAGCGGCACATACACCGGCACTTCCTCCGGCACGTACACCGGGACCTCCACCACCACCGGCTCCTGGGCCGACTCCACACATTCGGTTATCTGGATGACCAGAGGCAATGTGCTTCGCGGCATGGGCCTCAGTCGCCAGCCGTGGGGCAAACGAATCGCCAGCCTCGTACTCATAGCGGCGATGATGTTGCTGGCGCAAGCCAATCTCATCGACGTGTACGGCGGCGTGGCCACTTGGGCGATTGCCGCTGTACCGGCCACCTTGCTGGGCGCGATCATCGCTCTGGCGGGCATGTTGCCGGCGTTGCGACTGTGGTGGCAAATCGTGTTTCTGGCGTTTGCCCAATTCATCATCGGCCCGGTGGTAACGCTGAGTTCCACTACGTCCCATTACGTGATTCCCACCTTGAAGACCTTGAGTTCAGGTTGGGAAATGACGTTTGGCTCGTTCAAGTACATTATTTCCGTCGATCCGCCTCTGGGCACGCAAGACGGCGTGCTGATGGCGGTATGGACCATCGGCCTGTGGCTTACGTTCTTCACCGGCGTGTTTGCCATTAATGCCAACGCATGGTTGTCTCTGGTGGGAGTGCTGCCCCTTGCGGCGGCCGTGGCCGTATGTGCCCTGCTGGGCACAGACAGCGGCTGGCAACGCGCCATCTGCGGTATTGCCTTTGCCTTGCTGCTGATTATCTGGCTGTCTTGGCGTCTTGAACTGCTGGAATGGGGGCGCTGGATATCCGCGCTGATCATCGTCGTGCTCGCTGCCGGCCTTGCTTTCGGGGGCACGTTGCTGGTGCCACAGGACCGTTTCGTGCTGCGTGACCGCTACGATCCGCCGTTAAGCCCCTACGATTACACCAGCCCGCTCAGCGGCATGCGATCCTATATCAAGGACCACAAAAAAGACGTGTTGCTGACCGTTCATAATCTGCCGGCCGGAACACCGGTCAAACTTGCGGTGATGGATCGATTCGATGGCACAGTATGGAACCTGTCCGATTCTTCCGAAGCCACGGACTCCTCGAATTATCATCGCGTGGGCACCACGATCAAGGCGGATGAGCAGGGTAAATCCTTCACTGCGACCTTCACCGTCGATCAGGGACTGACCGACACCTGGCTGCCGCTGGCGGGAG
>OBWO01000730.1_pt1 | contig 16433 bp, 10 predicted proteins | sample 1476401 | NCBI WGS metagenome assembly OBWO01 (sample SAMEA2580091, study PRJEB22360) | human gut metagenome | biome: human gut; feature: human-associated habitat; material: faeces | place: Denmark | collected 2008/2010 | reverse complement strand
ATTTCACCACGCACTATGTGGTGCTCGGTTTTCGCTTCAGAGTCGCGGAAGAAGATCTGTTACTGCCGGATGAGCAGCATGACGATTACCGCTGGCTGACGCCGGAAGCGCTGCTCGCCAGTGACAATGTTCACGCTAACAGCCGCGCCTATTTTCTCGCTGAGAAGCGTGCCGGAGTACCCGGATTATGAAAATACTGGTCTACGGCATTAACTACTCGCCGGAGTTAACCGGCATCGGCAAATACACCGGAGAGATGGTGGAATGGCTTGCGGCACAAGGTCATGAGGTGCGGGTCATAACCGCACCGCCTTACTACCCGCAGTGGCAGGTGGGCGAGAACTATTCCGCCTGGCGCTACAAACGAGAAGAGGGGGCCGCCACGGTGTGGCGCTGCCCGCTGTACGTGCCAAAACAGCCGAGCACCCTGAAACGCTTGTTGCATCTCGGCAGTTTTGCCGTCAGCAGTTTTTTCCCGTTGATGGCGCAACGTCGCTGGAAGCCGGATCGCATTATTGGCGTGGTGCCAACGCTGTTTTGCACGCCGGGAATGCGCCTGCTGGCGAAACTCTCTGGCGCGCGTACCGTGCTGCATATTCAGGATTACGAAGTGGACGCCATGCTGGGGCTGGGCCTTGCCGGAAAAGGCAAAGGCGGCAAAGTGGCACAGCTGGCAACGGCGTTCGAACGTAGCGGACTGCATAACGTCGATAACGTCTCCACGATTTCGCGTTCGATGATGAATAAAGCCATCGAAAAAGGCGTGGCGGCAGAAAACGTCATCTTCTTTCCCAACTGGTCAGAAATTGCCCGTTTTCAGCATGTCGCAGATGTCGATGTTGATGCCCTTCGTAACCAGCTTGGCCTGCCGGATAACAAAAAAATCATTCTTTACTCCGGCAATATTGGTGAAAAGCAGGGGCTGGAAAACGTTATTGAAGCTGCCGATCGCCTGCGCGATGAACCGCTGATTTTTGCCATTGTCGGGCAGGGCGGCGGCAAAGCGCGGCTGGAAAAAATGGCGCAGCAGCGTGGACTGCGCAACATGCAATTTTTCCCGCTGCAATCGTATGACGCTTTACCCGCACTGCTGAAGATGGGCGATTGCCATCTGGTGGTGCAAAAACGCGGCGCGGCAGATGCCGTATTGCCGTCGAAACTGACCAATATTCTGGCGGTAGGCGGTAACGCGGTGATTACCGCAGAGGCCCACACAGAACTGGGGCAGCTTTGCGAAACCTTTCCGGGCATTGCGGTTTGCGTAGAGCCGGAATCGGTCGAGGCGCTGGTGGCGGGGATTTGCCAGGCGCTCCTGCTGCCCAAACACAACACGGTGGCACGTGAATATGCCGAACGCACGCTCGATAAAGAGAACGTGTTACGTCAATTTATAAATGATATTCGGGGATAATTATGGCGCAGTCGAAACTCTATCCAGTTGTGATGGCAGGTGGCTCCGGTAGCCGCTTATGGCCGCTTTCCCGCGTACTTTATCCCAAGCAGTTTTTATGCCTGAAAGGCGATCTCACCATGCTGCAAACCACCATCTGCCGCCTGAACGGCGTGGAGTGCGAAAGCCCTGTGGTGATTTGCAATGAGCAGCACCGCTTTATTGTCGCGGAACAGCTGCGTCAACTGAACAAACTCACCGAGAACATTATTCTCGAACCGGCAGGGCGTAACACTGCACCCGCCATTGCGCTGGCGGCGCTGGCGGCAAAACGTCATAGCCCGGAGAGCGACCCGTTAATGCTGGTGCTGGCGGCGGATCATGTGATTGCCGATGAAGACGCGTTCCGTGCCGCCGTGCGTAATGCTATGCCATATGCCGAAGCGGGCAAGCTGGTGACCTTCGGCATTGTGCCGGATCTACCTGAAACCGGATATGGCTATATTCGTCGCGGTGAAGTGTCTGCGGGTGAGCAGGATACGGTGGCCTTTGAAGTGGCGCAGTTTGTCGAAAAACCAAATCTGGAAACCGCGCAGGCCTATGTAGCAAGCGGCGAATATTACTGGAACAGCGGTATGTTCCTGTTCCGTGCCGGACGCTATCTCGAAGAACTGAAAAAATATCGCCCGGATATCCTCGATGCCTGCGAAAAAGCGATGAGCGCCGTCGATCTGGATCTCGATTTTATTCGCGTGGATGAAGAAGCCTTTCTGGCCTGCCCGGAAGAGTCGGTGGATTACGCGGTCATGGAACGTACGGCAGATGCCGTTGTGGTGCCGATGGATGCGGGCTGGAGCGATGTCGGTTCCTGGTCTTCATTATGGGAGATCAGCGCCCACACCGCCGAGGGCAACGTTTGCCACGGCGATGTGATTAATCACAAAACTGAAAACAGCTATGTGTATGCCGAATCTGGCCTGGTCACCACCGTCGGGGTGAAAGATTTGGTGGTAGTGCAGACCAAAGATGCAGTGCTGATTGCCGACCGTAACGCGGTGCAGGATGTGAAAAAAGTGGTCGAGCAGATCAAAGCCGACGGTCGCCATGAGCATCGGGTGCATCGTGAAGTGTATCGTCCGTGGGGCAAATATGACTCTATTGATGCGGGCGACCGCTACCAGGTGAAACGCATCACCGTGAAACCGGGCGAGGGCTTGTCGGTACAGATGCATCATCACCGCGCGGAACACTGGGTGGTGGTCGCAGGAACGGCAAAAGTCACTATTGACGGTGATATCAAACTGCTTGGTGAAAACGAGTCCATTTATATTCCGCTGGGGGCGACACATTGCCTGGAAAACCCGGGGAAAATTCCGCTCGATTTAATTGAAGTGCGCTCCGGCTCTTATCTCGAAGAGGATGATGTGGTGCGCTTCGCGGATCGCTACGGGCGGGTGTAGTAGTTGAATAATCAACCGGATTAATTCTCTGGTAAATAACGACAAAAACAAAATTGGCCGCTTCGGTCAGGGCCAACTATTGCCTGAAAAAGGGTAACGACATGAAAAAATTAACCTGCTTTAAAGCCTATGATATTCGCGGGAAATTAGGCGAAGAACTGAATGAAGATATTGCCTGGCGTATTGGTCGCGCCTATGGCGAATTTCTTAAACCGAAAACCATTGTTTTAGGCGGTGATGTCCGCCTCACCAGCGAAACCTTAAAACTGGCGCTGGCAAAAGGTTTACAGGATGCGGGCGTCGATGTGCTGGATATTGGCACGTCCGGCACTGAAGAGATCTATTTCGCCACGTTCCATCTCGGCGTGGATGGCGGCATCGAAGTTACTGCCAGCCATAATCCGATGGATTACAACGGCATGAAACTGGTGCGCGAAGGGGCTCGCCCGATCAGCGGTGATACCGGACTGCGCGATGTCCAGCGTCTGGCAGAAGCCAATGACTTCCCTCCTGTCGATGAAACCAAACGCGGTCGCTATCAGCAAATCAATCTGCGTGACGCTTACGTTGATCACCTGTTCGGTTATATCAACGTCAAAAACCTTACTCCGCTGAAACTTGTGATCAACTCCGGGAACGGCGCGGCGGGTCCGGTAGTTGACGCCATCGAAGCCCGCTTTAAAGCCCTCGGCGCACCGGTGGAGTTAATCAAAGTGCATAACACGCCGGACGGCAATTTCCCCAACGGTATTCCTAACCCGCTGCTGCCGGAATGCCGCGACGACACCCGCAATGCGGTCATCAAACATGGCGCGGATATGGGCATTGCTTTTGATGGCGATTTTGACCGCTGTTTCCTGTTTGACGAAAAAGGGCAGTTTATCGAGGGCTACTACATTGTCGGCCTGCTGGCAGAAGCGTTCCTCGAAAAAAATCCCGGCGCGAAGATCATCCACGATCCGCGTCTAATTTGGAACACCGTTGATGTGGTGAGTGCCGCAGGTGGCACCCCGGTAATGTCGAAAACCGGACACGCCTTTATTAAAGAACGTATGCGCAAGGAAGACGCCATCTACGGTGGCGAAATGAGCGCCCACCATTACTTCCGTGATTTCGCTTACTGCGACAGCGGCATGATCCCGTGGCTGCTGGTCGCCGAACTGGTATGCCTGAAAGGAAAAACGCTGGGCGAACTGGTACGCGACCGGATGGCGGCGTTTCCGGCAAGCGGTGAGATCAACAGCAAACTGGCGCAACCCGTTGAGGCGATTAACCGCGTGGAACAGCATTTTAGCCGTGAGGCGCTGGCGGTGGATCGCACCGATGGCATCAGCATGACCTTTGCCGACTGGCGCTTTAACCTGCGTTCCTCCAACACCGAACCGGTGGTGCGGTTGAATGTGGAATCGCGCGGTGATGTGCCGCTAATGGAAGCGCGAACGCGAACTCTGCTGACGTTGCTGAACGAGTAATGTCGGATCTTCCCTTACCCCACTGCGGGTAAGGGGCTAATAACAGGAACAACGATGACAAATCTAAAAAAGCGCGAGCGAGCGAAAACCAATGCATCGTTAATCTCTATGGTGCAACGCTTTTCAGATATCACCATCATGTTTGCCGGACTATGGCTGGTTTGCGAAGTGAGCGGCCTGTCATTCCTCTACATGCACCTGTTGGTGGCGCTGATTACGCTGGTGGTGTTCCAGATGCTGGGTGGCATCACCGATTTTTATCGCTCATGGCGCGGTGTTCGGGCAGCGACAGAATTTGCCCTGCTGCTACAAAACTGGACCTTAAGCGTGATTTTCAGCGCCGGACTGGTGGCGTTCAACAATGATTTCGATACGCAACTGAAAATCTGGCTGGCGTGGTATGGGCTGACCAGCATCGGACTGGTGGTTTGCCGTTCATGTATTCGCATTGGGGCGGGCTGGCTGCGTAATCATGGCTATAACAAGCGGATGGTCGCGGTGGCGGGGGATTTAGCCGCCGGACAAATGCTGATGGAGAGCTTCCGTAATCAGCCGTGGTTAGGGTTTGAAGTGGTGGGCGTATACCACGACCCAAAACCGGGCGGCGTTTCTAACGACTGGGCGGGCAATCTGCAACAGCTGGTCGAGGATGCGAAAGCGGGCAAGATTCATAACGTCTATATCGCGATGCAAATGTGCGACGGCGCACGAGTGAAAAAACTGGTCCATCAACTGGCGGATACCACCTGTTCGGTGCTGCTGATCCCCGATGTCTTTACCTTCAACATTCTCCATTCACGTCTCGAAGAGATGAACGGTGTTCCGGTGGTGCCGCTTTACGACACGCCGCTTTCCGGGGTTAACCGCCTGCTCAAACGTGCGGAAGATATTGTGCTGGCGACGCTTATTCTGCTGCTGATCTCCCCGGTGCTGTGCTGTATTGCTCTGGCGGTAAAACTCAGTTCACCAGGGCCGGTTATTTTTCGCCAGACTCGCTACGGCATGGATGGCAAACCGATCAAAGTGTGGAAGTTCCGTTCGATGAAAGTGATGGAGAACGACAAAGTGGTAACTCAGGCGACGCAGAACGATCCGCGCGTCACCAAAGTGGGGAACTTTCTGCGCCGCACCTCGCTGGATGAATTGCCGCAGTTTATCAATGTGCTGACCGGGGGGATGTCGATTGTCGGTCCACGTCCACACGCGGTGGCGCATAACGAACAGTATCGCCAGCTCATTGAAGGCTACATGCTGCGCCATAAGGTGAAACCGGGCATTACCGGCTGGGCGCAGATTAATGGCTGGCGTGGCGAAACCGACACGCTGGAGAAAATGGAAAAACGCGTCGAGTTCGACCTTGAGTACATCCGCGAATGGAGCGTCTGGTTCGATATCAAAATCGTTTTCCTGACGGTATTCAAGGGTTTCGTTAACAAAGCGGCATATTGATATGAGCTTACGTGAAAAAACCATCAGCGGCGCGAAGTGGTCGGCGATTGCCACGGTGATCATCATCGGCCTCGGGCTGGTGCAGATGACCGTGCTGGCGCGGATTATCGACAACCACCAGTTCGGTTTGCTTACCGTGTCGCTGGTGATCATCGCGCTGGCAGATACGCTTTCTGACTTCGGCATCGCTAACTCGATTATTCAGCGAAAAGAAATCAGCCACCTTGAACTCACCACGCTGTACTGGCTGAACGTCGGGCTGGGGATCGTGGTGTGCGTGGCGGTGTTTTTGTTGAGTGATCTCATCGGCGACGTGCTGAATAACCCGGACCTGGCACCGTTGATTAAAACATTGTCGCTGGCGTTTGTGGTGATCCCCCACGGGCAGCAGTTCCGCGCGTTGATGCAGAAGGAGCTGGAGTTCAACAAAATCGGCATGATCGAAACCAGCGCGGTGCTGGCGGGCTTCACTTTTACGGTGGTTAGCGCCCATTTCTGGCCGCTGGCGATGACCGCGATCCTCGGTTATCTGGTCAATAGTGCGGTAAGAACGCTGCTGTTTGGCTACTTTGGTCGAAAAATTTATTGCCCCGGTCTGCATTTCTCGCTGGCGTCGGTGGCACCAAACTTACGTTTTGGTGCCTGGCTGACGGCGGACAGCATCATCAACTATCTCAATACCAACCTTTCAACGCTGGTGCTGGCGCGTATTCTCGGCGCGGGCGTAGCAGGGGGATACAACCTGGCGTACAACGTGGCCGTTGTGCCGCCGATGAAGCTGAATCCGATCATCACCCGCGTGTTGTTTCCGGCATTTGCCAAAATTCAGGACGACACCGAAAAGCTGCGCGTTAACTTCTACAAGCTGCTGTCGGTGGTGGGGATTATCAACTTTCCGGCGCTGCTGGGGCTGATGGTGGTGTCGAATAACTTTGTACCGCTGGTCTTTGGTGAGAAGTGGAACAGCATTATTCCGGTGCTGCAATTGCTGTGTGTGGTGGGGCTGCTGCGCTCAGTGGGGAACCCGATTGGTTCGCTGCTGATGGCGAAAGCGCGGGTCGATATCAGCTTTAAATTCAACGTATTCAAAACCTTTCTGTTTATTCCGGCGATTGTTATTGGTGGGCAGATGGCGGGCGCAATCGGCGTCACGCTTGGCTTCCTGCTGGTGCAGATTATCAACACCATTCTGAGTTACTTCGTGATGATTAAACCGGTGCTCGGTTCCAGTTATCGTCAGTACATCCTGAGTTTGTGGCTGCCGTTTTATCTCTCGCTGCCGACACTGGTGATCAGTTATGCGCTGGGCATTGTACTGAAAGGGCAAATGGCTCTGGGCATGCTGCTGGCGGTGCAAATAGCCGCGGGCGTGCTGGCGTTTGTGGTGATGATTGTGCTGTCGCGCCATCCGCTGGTGGTGGAAGTGAAGCGTCAGTTTTGTCGCAGCGAAAAAATGAAAATGCTTTTACGGGCGGGGTGAATGGTTGTTTTAGGCTACGGCAATAAAAACAACAACATAACCTCACCTGGCATCAAATTTATGAGGAAAAAATGAAATTACTGATTCTGGGCAACCACACTTGCGGCAACCGCGGCGACAGCGCCATCCTGCGCGGCTTACTTGATGCCATCAACATCCTCAATCCACATGCCGAAGTGGACGTGATGAGCCGCTATCCGGTCAGTTCTTCCTGGCTGCTCAACCGCCCGGTAATGGGCGATCCGCTGTTCCTGCAAATGAAACAACAAAACAGCGCGGCGGGCGTTGTCGGGCGCGTTAAAAAAGTCCTCCGTCGCCGCTACCAGCATCAGGTATTGCTCTCACGCGTCACCGACACTGGCAAGCTGCGTAATATCGCCATCGCCCAGGGATTCACCGACTTCGTGCGCTTGCTGTCAGGTTACGACGCCATTATTCAGGTCGGCGGATCGTTTTTTGTCGATCTCTATGGTGTGCCGCAGTTTGAACACGCACTTTGCACGTTTATGGCGAAAAAGCCGCTGTTTATGATTGGTCACAGCGTCGGTCCCTTCCAGGATGAGCAATTTAACCAACTGGCAAACTACGTTTTTGGTCACTGCGACGCGCTGATCCTGCGCGAATCGGTCAGCCTTGATTTGATGAAACGCAGCAATATCACCACTGCAAAAGTTGAACATGGCGTCGATACCGCGTGGCTGGTCGATCACCACACAGAAGATTTCACCGCCAGCTATGCCGTTCAACACTGGCTGGACGTTGCCGCACAACAGAAAACGGTGGCCATTACCCTGCGCGAACTGGCACCGTTCGACAAACGTCTCGGCACCACTCAACAAGCGTATGAAAAAGCCTTTGCCGGGGTGGTCAATCGCACCCTCGACGAAGGGTATCAGGTCATTGCGCTCTCCACTTGTACGGGCATCGACAGCTATAACAAAGACGACCGCATGGTGGCGCTCAACCTGCGCCAGCACATCAGCGATCCTGCCCGTTACCACGTAGTGATGGATGAACTCAATGATCTGGAAATGGGCAAAATTCTTGGAGCCTGTCAACTCACCGTCGGTACGCGTCTGCACTCAGCCATTATCTCGATGAATTTCTCCACTCCGGCAATTGCCATCAACTACGAACATAAATCCGCCGGGATTATGCAGCAGCTGGGGCTACCAGAGATGGCGATTGATATCCGTCATTTACTGGACGGTAGCCTGCAAGCGATGGTTGCGGATACCTTAGGCCATCTTCCGGCGCTGAACGCACGACTTAGCGAAGCCGTCAGTCGCGAACGTCAGATGGGAATGCGGATGGTGCAATCTGTGCTTGAACGCATTGGGGAGGCGAAATGAAGGTCGGCTTCTTTTTACTGAAATTTCCGCTGTCGTCGGAAACCTTCGTTCTTAACCAAATCACTGCGTTTATTGATATGGGCTTTGAAGTGGAGATTGTCGCGCTGCAAAAAGGCGACACCCAGAACACCCACGCGGCATGGACGAAATACAACCTTGCCGCCAGAACCCGCTGGTTACAGGACGAACCTACGGGCAAAGTGGCGAAACTGCGCCACCGCGCCAGCCAGACCTTACGCGGCATTCATCGTAAAAATACCTGGCAGGCGCTCAACCTCAAACGCTATGGCGCAGAGTCGCGGAACCTGATTTTGTCTGCCATTTGCGGCCAGGTCTCAACACCATTTTATGCCGATGTCTTTATCGCTCATTTTGGCCCTGCGGGGGTAACCGCAGCAAAACTACGGGAACTGGGTGTCATACGCGGCAAAATCGCTACTATCTTCCACGGCATTGATATCTCCAGTCGGGAAGTGCTCAACCACTACACTCCCGAATATCAGCAACTGTTCCGCCGTGGCGACCTGATGCTACCGATCAGCGATCTGTGGGCCGGAAGGCTGCAAAAAATGGGATGCCCGAGGGAAAAAATCGCCGTATCGCGCATGGGCGTGGACATGACGCGCTTTAGTCCGCGTCCGGTGAAAGCGCCCGCAACGCCGCTGGAAATCATTTCCGTTGCACGCTTAACCGAGAAAAAAGGCCTGCATGTGGCGATCGAAGCCTGCCGTCAGTTGAAAGAGCAGGGCGTGGCATTTCGCTATCGCATCCTCGGCATTGGCCCGTGGGAACGACGCCTGCGCACCCTTATCGAACAATATCAACTGGAAGATGTGGTAGAGATGCCGGGCTTTAAACCGAGCCATGAAGTGAAAGCGATGCTCGACGACGCGGATGTCTTCCTGTTGCCATCGGTTACAGGTGCGGATGGTGATATGGAAGGCATTCCGGTGGCGCTAATGGAAGCGATGGCGGTCGGCATTCCGGTGGTTTCTACTCTGCATAGCGGAATACCGGAACTGGTGGAGGCTGACAAATCCGGCTGGCTGGTGCCTGAGAACGATGCCCGTGCACTGGCGCAACGACTGGCGGCGTTTAGCCAACTGGACACCGACGAACTGGCACCGGTCGTCAAACGTGCGCGCGAAAAAGTCGAACACGATTTTAACCAGCAGGTGATCAATCGAGAACTCGCCAGCTTGCTGCAGGCTTTATAGAGGAGAACGTATGCCATTTAAAAAACTCTCCCGACGCACCTTCCTGACAGCAAGCTCGGCGCTTGCCTTCCTCCATACCCCTTTTGCCCGTGCAATTCCCGCCCGACAAAGCGTTAACATTAACGACTACAACCCACACGACTGGATCGCCTCATTTAAACAAGCCTTCAGCGAAGGGCAAACGGTCGTCGTGCCCGCCGGATTGGTTTGCGACAATATCAACACCGGCATCTTCATTCCTGCAGGTAAAACGTTACACATCCTTGGAAGCCTGCGCGGCAACGGCAGAGGGCGATTTGTCTTACAGGACGGCAGCAAGGTGACAGGGGGGGAGGGCGGCAGTATACATAACATCACCCTGGATGTGCGTGGTTCTGACTGCACCATCAAAGGGCTGGTGATGAGCGGCTTTGGCCCGGTGACGCAGATCTATATCGGCGGCAAAAACAAACGGGTCATGCGCAACCTGACCATCGATAACCTCACCGTTAGCCACGCTAACTACGCCATCTTACGCCAGGGATTTCATAACCAGATTATCGGTGCCAATATCACCAATTGTAAGTTCAGCGACTTACAGGGCGACGCCATTGAATGGAACGTGGCAATTAACGACAGTGATATTTTGATCTCCGACCATGTGATCGAGCGCATCAACTGTACTAACGGCAAAATCAACTGGGGCATTGGCATCGGCCTTGCGGGAAGTACCTACGATAATAATTATCCGGAAAACCAGGCAGTGAAAAACTTTGTCGTGGCGAATATCACGGGATCAGATTGTCGGCAACTGATCCATGTTGAAAATGGTAAACATTTTGTTATCCGTAATATCAAAGCTCGTAATATCACGCCGGATTTCAGTAAGAAAGCAGGTATTGATAACGCCACAGTTGCTATTTATGGTTGTGACAACTTTGTGATTGATAATATTGAAATGATTAATAGTGCCGGGATGTTAATTGGCTATGGGGTAATTAAAGGCAAATATCTCTCGATACCGCAGAATTTCCGGGTGAATAATATTCAACTGGATAATACTCATCTTGCTTATAAATTGCGCGGCATTCAAATCTCCGCCGGGAATGCTGTCTCCTTTGTGGCGCTGACTAACATTGAGATGAAGCGTGCCTCGCTTGAGCTACACAATAAACCGCAACACCTTTTTATGCGTAATATCAAGGTGATGCAGGAATCCTCAGTTGGACCCGCATTGAGCATGAACTTTGACATGCGCAAAGACGTACGCGGTGTCTTTATGGCGAAAAAAGAAACACTGCTGTCACTTGCAAATGTTCATGCGGTGAATGAAATGGGGCAAAGCTCCGTCGATATCGACAGGATTAATCACCATATTGTTAATGTGGAAAAGATTAACTTTAGATTGCCGGAACGGAGAGAGTAGATTTGCGACCATTCATAAACTTACTGGATATAATGTTCTAAAAGATTATAATCCTCACACTAACTGTTAAAGCTGGGGCTGGGCAGCATTGACTACTCAGGGAAGGTACTCATCTTTATCTTGTGTTTCTTACGTAACAACCAGACTAAAGTGATTTATGAACGATAACGTTTTGCTCATAGGAGCTTCCGGATTCGTAGGAACCCGACTACTTGAAACGGCAATTGCTGACTTTAATATCAAGAACCTGGACAAACAGCAGAGCCACTTTTATCCAGAAATCACACAGATTGGCGATGTTCGTGATCAACAGGCACTCGACCAGGCGTTAGCCGGTTTTGACACTGTTGTGCTACTGGCAGCGGAACACCGCGATGACGTCAGCCCTACTTCTCTCTATTATGATGTCAACGTTCAGGGTACCCGCAATGTGCTGGCGTCCATGGAAAAAAATGGCGTTAAAAATATCATCTTTACCAGTTCCGTTGCTGTTTATGGTTTGAACAAACACAACCCTGACGAAAACCATCCGCACGATCCTTTCAACCACTACGGCAAAAGTAAGTGGCAGGCAGAGGAAGTGCTGCGTGAATGGTATAACAAAGCACCAACAGAACGTTCATTAACCATCATCCGTCCTACCGTTATCTTCGGTGAACGAAACCGCGGTAACGTCTATAACTTGCTGAAACAGATCGCTGGCGGCAAGTTTATGATGGTGGGCGCAGGGACTAACTATAAGTCCATGGCTTATGTTGGAAACATTGTTGAGTTTATCAAGTACAAACTGAAGAATGTTGCCGCAGGTTATGAGGTTTATAACTACGTTGATAAGCCAGACCTGAACATGAACCAGTTGGTTGCTGAAGTTGAACAAAGCCTGAACAAAAAGATCCCTTCTATGCACTTGCCTTACCCTCTAGGAATGCTGGGTGGATATTGCTTTGATATCCTGAGCAAAATTACGGGCAAAAAATACGCTGTCAGCTCTGTGCGCGTGAAAAAATTCTGCGCAACAACACAGTTTGACGCAACGAAAGTGCATTCTTCAGGTTTTGTGGCACCGTATACGCTGTCGCAAGGTCTGGATCGAACTCTGCAGTATGAATTCGTCCATGCCAAAAAAGACGACATAACGTTTGTTTCTGAGTAATGCAGACGAGTCAGAGAAAAAAGGACCAGGTTGGACTACGATTATTCGGAAAGAGGTACTGATTAAATTATCAGTATGCGGAATTCCGAGTAATCCGAGTAACCCAGATGCTGATGGTGTGTAGTGTTATCGCAAGGTTTAATCAAAGTTATGCGGAACTAAGCTTTGGTATATAGCCATACCGTTTGGCTAATCTATGGCAATAATTTACGCACTATCAGCCACTTAGAGGTAGGAAAATAATGACGAATTTAAAAGCAGTTATACCGGTAGCGGGTCTTGGGATGCATATGTTGCCTGCCACTAAGGCGATACCCAAAGAGATGCTACCGATCGTCGACAAGCCAATGATTCAGTACATTGTTGACGAGATTGTGGCTGCAGGGATCAAAGAAATCCTCCTGGTAACTCATGCGTCCAAGAACGCGGTCGAAAACCACTTCGACACCTCTTATGAATTAGAATCTCTTCTTGAACAACGTGTGAAGCGTCAACTGTTGGCGGAAGTACAGTCGATCTGCCCGCCGGGCGTAACCATTATGAACGTGCGTCAGGGCGAACCTTTAGGTTTGGGCCACTCCATTTTATGTGCACGACCCGCCATTGGTGACAACCCATTTGTCGTGGTACTGCCAGACGTTGTGATCGACGACGCCAGCGCTGACCCGCTGCGTTACAACCTTGCTGCCATGATTGCGCGCTTCAACGAAACGGGCCGTACCCAGGTGCTGGCAAAACGTATGCCGGGCGACCTCTCGGAATACTCCGTTATTCAGACCAAAGAGCCGCTGGATCGCGAAGGCAAAGTCAGCCGCATTGTTGAATTCATCGAAAAGCCGGATCAGCCGCAGACGCTGGACTCAGACATCATGGCCGTTGGTCGCTATGTGCTTTCTGCCGATATTTGGCCGGAACTTGAACGCACTCAGCCTGGTGCATGGGGGCGTATTCAACTGACTGATGCCATTGCTGAACTGGCGAAAAAACAGTCCGTTGATGCCATGCTGATGACAGGTGACAGCTACGACTGCGGTAAAAAAATGGGGTATATGCAGGCATTTGTGAAGTATGGACTACGCAACCTCAAAGAAGGGGCGAAGTTCCGTAAAGGGATTGAGAAGCTGTTAAGCGAATAAAAATTAATCATCCATATATGGTGGATTGAATAAAAATAGAACGGCAGTGAACATTCAAAAGCAGAGATGCTTACATTATAAGAATGTTCCTGTCTTTTATTTAAAGTATTTAATAACAATAAGTTACCGCAAGTATCGCTCGGGCATAGATTTTCCTTGTATCTAACTTCGTTTGGTTAGACAATTGGAAAATAGTGAAAAGTATTAAATGCTTAGTACCTATGATTCATTTTCAGTGAGTTGGTAACTGTTAAGCCAAGGGCGGTAGCGTGTGTTTTTCTCTCAATCCTCATGGTAAAGGAGGTTTATATGGTGATTTTCGTAACAGGCGGTGCAGGATATATTGGATCCCATACCATACTTGAGTTACTTAATAATGGTCATGATGTCGTTTCGATAGATAATTTTGTCAATTCCTCTATAGAATCATTAAAAAGAGTAGAGCAAATAACTAATAAGAAAATTATTTCTTATCAAGGTGATATCCGTGATAAAAATCTACTTGATGAGATTTTTTCAAGACACCATATCGATGCTGTAATTCACTTTGCATCGTTAAAATCTGTAGGTGAGTCTAAGTTAAAGCCCTTAGAGTATTATTCTAATAATGTTGGTGGAACTTTAGTATTACTTGAATGCATGAAGAGATATAACATTAATAAAATGATATTTAGCTCTTCTGCTACTGTTTATGGGAGTAACAGTATCCCTCCCCATACGGAAGATAGACGAATTGGTGAAACTACAAACCCATATGGGACATCGAAATTTATAATAGAAATAATTTTGAGTGATTATTGTGATAGTGATAATAATAAATCAGTAATTGCACTGCGTTACTTTAATCCAATCGGAGCACATAAGTCCGGGATGATTGGTGAAAATCCTAACGGGATCCCTAATAATCTGGTTCCTTATATATCTAAAGTTGCACAAAATCAACTTCCTGTATTAAATATTTATGGCAACGATTATCCAACTAAAGATGGTACAGGAGTAAGAGACTATATACATGTCTGTGATTTGGCTAAAGGGCATGTTAAAGCATTAGAATATATGTTTTTAAATGATGTCAATTATGAAGCTTTTAATTTAGGTACTGGTCAAGGTTATTCTGTTTTAGAGATTGTAAAAATGTTTGAGATAGTCACTAAAAAGAGTATACCTGTTGCTATTTGTAATAGACGTGAGGGGGATGTTGCGGAGTCATGGGCGTCTGCTGATTTGGCACATAAAAAGCTTTCCTGGAAAGCGGAAAAAAATTTGAAAGAAATGATCGAAGATGTATGGCGTTGGCAAACAAACAATCCAAATGGATATAAAAAATAATTTTTGGAATTTTGATATATGAAAAATGTTGGTTTTATTGTTACAAAATCAGAAATTGGTGGTGCACAAACATGGGTAAATGAAATATCTAACCTTATTAAAGAGGAATGTAATATATTTCTTATTACATCTGAAGAAGGATGGCTCACACATAAAGATGTCTTTGCCGGAGTTTTTGTCATACCAGGTATTAAAAAATATTTTGACTTCCTTACATTGTTTAAATTGAGAAAAATTTTAAAAGAAAATAACATTTCAACGTTAATAGCAAGTTCTGCTAATGCCGGAGTTTATGCCAGGTTAGTTCGATTACTAGTCGACTTTAAATGTATTTATGTTTCGCATGGATGGTCTTGTTTATATAATGGTGGTCGCCTAAAATCAATTTTTTGCATTGTTGAAAAATACCTTTCTTTATTAACTGATGTTATATGGTGTGTTTCCAAAAGTGATGAAAAAAAGGCAATTGAGAATATTGGTATAAAAGAACCAAAGATAATCACAGTATCGAATTCAGTGCCTCAGATGCCGAGATGTAATAATAAACAACTCCAGTATAAGGTTCTGTTTGTTGGTAGGTTAACACACCCTAAGCGCCCCGAATTGTTAGCGAATGTAATATCGAAAAAGCCCCAGTATAGCCTCCATATCGTAGGAGGGGGGGAAAGGTTAGAATCATTGAAGAAACAATTCAGTGAATGTGAAAATATTCATTTTTTGGGTGAGGTCAATAATTTTTATAACTATCATGAGTATGATTTATTTTCACTGATATCCGATAGTGAAGGTTTGCCTATGTCAGGCCTTGAGGCTCACACAGCTGCAATACCACTCCTGTTAAGTGATGTGGGCGGATGTTTTGAATTAATTGAGGGTAATGGGTTACTTGTGGAAAATACTGAAGACGACATTGGATATAAATTGGATAAAATATTCGATGACTATGAAAATTATCGGGAACAGGCAATTCGTGCCTCCGGGAAATTTGTTATCGAGAACTATGCTTCAGCATATAAAAGCATTATTTTAGGTTGAGTATTTTTAAGAACAGGAAATGTAAAATGGCTAAAGTCGCTCTCATTACTGGCATAACCGGACAAGACGGTTCTTACCTGGCAGAGTTTCTGCTGGAAAAAGGTTACGAGGTGCATGGTATCAAGCGTCGTGCATCGTCATTCAACACCGAGCGCGTGGATCATATCTATCAGGATCCGCACACCTGCAACCCGAAATTCCATCTGCATTATGGCGATCTGACAGATACCTCCAACCTGACGCGCATTTTGTGTGAAGTGCAGCCGGATGAAGTGTACAACCTGGGCGCAATGAGTCACGTTGCGGTTTCTTTTGAGTCACCGGAATATACCGCTGACGTCGATGCGATGGGTACGCTGCGCCTGCTGGAGGCGATCCGCTTCCTCGGTCTGGAAAAGAAAACCCGTTTTTATCAGGCTTCCACTTCTGAACTGTATGGTCTGGTGCAGGAAATTCCCCAGAAAGAGACCACACCGTTCTACCCGCGATCTCCGTATGCAGTCGCCAAACTGTACGCCTACTGGATCACCGTTAACTACCGCGAATCCTACGGCA
>OBWO01000726.1_pt1 | contig 16497 bp, 10 predicted proteins | sample 1476401 | NCBI WGS metagenome assembly OBWO01 (sample SAMEA2580091, study PRJEB22360) | human gut metagenome | biome: human gut; feature: human-associated habitat; material: faeces | place: Denmark | collected 2008/2010 | reverse complement strand
GCAGAAATGTGGAAAATGTTCTGTAACATGGGCTGCTCTTCATTGAACTCTGTGAAGTTACATTTTGTTTGTATTGATGATAAAGTGTAATCCCTATACCGTCCTTCTGAGCTTTTGATCTGATGGTATCTTGTCAAGTATCCTTGGATGAGTAAAGGTTGTTTATCTTTCTCATCTCTGAAAGAAAAGGTATAGGAGTAGAGTTGTCCGATGCAGCATATTATGCTAATTGATTGTCATTAGTTTACATCAAAAGATAGAAGCCTCTAAAATTTACTTGTTTTTCGCAACAAATTGATGATTTAACGATTTTTTTCATCCTCTTTCTCCAAACAGAGAGAAAAAAGGCAAAACCGTCTTTTCGGCTCCCGACTTTTTGTTGGATCTTCGATCAGAGGGTGAGTACAAGGGTCGGCCAGTCAGCCAGTTGTTTCCGGTTTCTCCTTCGGGACATCCTTGGGTTTCCAGGCTACGATGAAGCTAACAGTTGTGGATTTGATCTAATAACTTTTTGCAAACCAATCGGTGAGTATCTTTTGCATTCGCATCGAGAGCTTGGTTACGGGAAGGTCTGTCTTTTCGGTAAAGAGCTTAAAGCTGCGGTATTGCATAGAAACACCGCTCTGCAGTGCCAACACCTCGTATTTGATTCTCTTGAAGGACCCTAGGCGGTCGCCCCTATGAAGAGAGTTTTATACTTGATTTTTTTTAACCCGATACTCTTGTATGCCGTTGATGTGATTAGTGTTTCCTCTATAGCTCTGCCGTATAAAATAAGCATTCCCTATAGAATTAGGTAAAGTCGCTCTATAATTGAAGAGAGCGACTTTACTTACGATTTAATACTAACCTTCCTGATATATCCAGTAATCATTATCCTTTCTATTATCTTTGAAATATTGAATACGGTCAACGATGTCAATGCCTTCTTTGTTTTGTGGAATGATAAATCTGGCACGCTCTTTATTGTCCTTCAAAGAGTATGATACAAAAGCATTGTTTTCACATCTCAACAGCCCTTTTCTGTAAGAGAGCGCACGGATATCATATCGTTCTACAGAATTTGCTACTGCTTGTCCTTCAATGAGTGCTTGAAGCATACATTGGTAGGCATTAGATGATTCACGCTTTTCAGAGTGCAATGCCACAAGAGCGTATGGTTGTTCATCATACATAGTATATTTGCCATAACGCTCGGGGCGGAAGCATGGATACGCGATATAATAATATCGCCAATCGTATTGACTTTTAGTTTTGCATTCTGTTAGATACGCATCAATTTTTTCTTGTAAGTAAATGTCGTCTATTTCTATATCAATCTCAAGCAGAGAACGTAATGATTTTTTTGTCTTATTAAAATCTGGATTTTTGCCTGTCGGATGAAATAATGCATACCAAGCCTTATTGCCAATTTCATCCTGATTCCCAGAACCAAGTTGAATGCACCAATTATTTATCCTTTGGCTATAATCATACGTTGCTAACATTGCACAGTCAATAATATCGCGAGAGCATCTATCAAAGACATGGATGAATCGCTGATAAAGATGAGTATTCTCATACCCAACAACATCTGTACGACCTTGAAGCAGATAGTGATCCTCCAACTGAAAAAGACCAGCAGAATGCTCGGGATGTTCTTTGGTAAACTGGAGCTTTTGACGCTCCTCTTCCATCTGAATTACATTGAAATTCTGTCTCACGTCATTATCAATCATTATACTATCTGCAATTTCTCCAGAAAGAATAATATTTTCTACCTGACGAAGATTTGCGGGCATACGGTTTCCTGCATCACCATTAGGGGTATCGACAACTTCGTTTCTGGAATTTTTGAGCAGATTCACTACCACACGCAAGCGTCGACGGAAATCCATTTCTTTTATCTTATCATAGTTCATTAAATAGATAAGAAAGGAGTAGAGCATTATTAACCAATAGGTAGTATTTTTACGCAACGCGGCTCCGGTCAATACCCCTTTGAAAATATTGAGATCTGTAATTTGTTGAGATACGACAACTTTTTCGTGTTCATGATAATCTTTTGACAGGTAAGAGTTGAAAAAAATATCAATAGGGTTAAGTATTAATGAATTAGAACGTCGCGCTTTGTTTTGAATATTGACCATGCAATCAAAGGCTTGTTCAAAAAACACTACATTTTTTGGTTGATTCTTATAAAGCCTTTCCAGTAAACTGAAATCATCTTCTAAATCAAATTCTGATGAAGAGCGATCTGACTTATAGACAAGAATAAGGGAAATCATACGGAAAAAGTTTAGAAAACCGCTATCGACGAGATTATACTCATCCCTATAAATCCAAAGTAAATCGGTCCATTCGCGGTCTATCTTAAGGCCAATGCGTTTAGCAGTAGCTTCATCGTCATTTTCAGAACGCATAACCTTTAAGAGTTCTGCCTTAAAATGCTCAAAGTCAGTGAGTGGTTTTCCACGGGAGTTCATCTTGATGTAAATGTCATCGGTTAACTTCATCTCCTCAATATCGCGGAAATAGAAATTAATTTTATCCAATTTGTTCCATAAGTCATTAATATCGGCAAAACGCTTTTGGATTTCATCAAGCATTGTGAGCATTCCTCTAACCGTAGGATCGTTGCTCCATTCCATTGGAAACCATCCCTCATTTTTAATTTCATCACTAAGATGTGTTTTCCATGTAGGTTCGTAGTTAACAAGCTTTATAAGAAAATCTCTCGCGCTATAACGTGTGTTGTATGAAAACCTCGCAAGTCGCTTATCGTTGATGCCCTCTTTTTTATCTGCATACCAATGAAGTAGCCAAAGAGTAGTTAGTCGTTGCTGTCCATCAAGAGGAATCAGCTGACCATTCTGAATATTACCATAAATGAAATCGAGGGTTAAACCATTGTTTATTAATCCAGCATGTATTGCTGATAGAAAACGTTCACGAGTCTTTACTGCATGTGCATCAGATCGGCCTTGTGCATAAGCACGTTGAATCCGTGGTATAGTGATTCCACTTATTCCGTAAGGATTGTTTTCAGAAATCAGATTCTTCAGTGTCGTAGTTTCCATTTGTCAAGTTGGGTATAGTGGTATCGTTATTATCCTGTTTGTAATAAGGTGAAATTTTCTCATTAAGGGCCTCGGCATAATCTCTTCGGTCTGTCTCTCCCCAAAAGAAAAGCGATGGACCCTCTTGAGTATAGTACTTGAAGAATACGTGTTTTGTACAAATTGGAATGTATCTTCCTTCTTTATCATAATTAATGACACGGTGTCTTTTAACATCAAAAACGGAGTTGCTAAGAGCCGCGTTTTGAGATACATCTAGTAGTGCCATATTTGCTAATCCATGCGAGTAGCTATTCTCCTTAACGACATCTTCCTTAGACGTGAATATGATAATTACTTCCTTCTGAATCTCATTAAAGCGTTCACGCACATTCCCTGGATCCTTATCGCTATGAAGTTGTTCAATCAATATCTCCATTTTCTCTATAAGTTCATTATTTACCTCAAAAATAGAACCTTCAGAAGATTTCAAAAGTGCAATATGACTTTCTAGCCATGTAAGAATATCTTTATTCTTTTTAAGGCTTTCGGCATTTTGAGCGTGGATATGCTCCAAACTCCATATAGAATCTTTATGTTTGTCAAATGGGAACCTTCGTTTACCATCGTCCATCAGACGTTCTGTTTCCACATTAAACAAAGTCAATACCTTTTGTAGTTTGTCTTTCCTTGTATCGTATGATAAGTTAAGTAACTCTTCTTTATCTTTAATGCTTATTGATTCTGAAATCATTTTGTCGAGCTCGCTAAGAAATATATCCTTAGCAAGAGGAGTGTTGCCATCATTTTGCCATACGGTATAAATTTTCCTTAGTGGAACTCCTATAGTAATCAGATAACCAATTTTATGGTAAAAGTCATGGTTCGTATACCATTCGCGGAGTGTAAGAAACACATGATAGATGCGACTCCATATCTCAAGAAGCGGATTTTCTGTGGTGGTTTCCGATAGAGACTTTATTTGTCGATCAAAGTAAAAGAATGTACGATACTTTTCACGATCATTCCCTGATTTGTCTACCATCAGATCAAGGATAAGATCTATACGAGTTGGCATTTGATCTCCATCAATATTGGACAAAAAGCCCCAAAATGATGGATTTTGTAGTTCTTGCTCAATCATGTCCCACTGGAGTGAGACTTCCTCCTGTCGTCCTGACATCTTGTCTCGCACACTGTCTTTAAGAAACAAGGCTTTGACAAGTTCCGAGCTTGTCAGTGGAATTTTTCCAATGTTTAGACGCTCAAATAGCTCAATACCATTCTCAGCAGAATCCACTTCGTACCAAATGACGTTTACTGATGATATGAAATATTCATTGAGTTTGGTCAGGTAAGCTGCCATTTCTCGACGCTCACCCTGTGTCTTTTCTGTAAAATATTGCTCTATATATTCGTATGCAGATGCGATAAAATAATAATCTATATTCAGCTCTCTAAGCGAAAGATCAATATTACCAAGAAAGTTTGCTGATTCTTTACGAGTTTCATACTCTAACTTAAAACTAGGTTCATATAGATCTCCCAGTTTTGCTTCCATATACTTGCAGATGAGGTATATGGTTGTAAGACGTTGCTGCCCGTCAATGAGCTCGAACCTCTCATTGCTTTTCTTTACAACAATTGGTTGTAAGCAATATGGCTTTCCCGCACTTTCATAAATGTCATCGAGAAGGAGTTTTATTTCCTCCGAGGTCCATCTATAACCCCGTTGATAATCGGGGAGGTAGAAAAGGCCCTTGATCTTCCCTACATTTTTTGTATCAAGAATAATGTTTGACATATTGTAGTATCTTAATATAATTTTTTATACAATGTAATATCGTATGCTGACTGATTTTCGATAGTTTGTATTTAAAAGGTGGAAACTTTACAAAATTACTTGTTTTTTCGCTAAGAACCGATGTTTTAATGTTTTTTATCGTTTCTCTTCGAACAGAGGGAGAAAGGGTAAAAACTGCCTTCTAGGGCTTCGATAGATCTTGTTCACAAAGATAGGGTATGTCGGAGTTCGTTTTGCCCAAAAGGGTAGTAAAATCGAGGATAGATTCACAGGTATTTTCTGGTTCCCATGCGAGTGTTATGTGTCCTATTCGGAGTTGTATTTTGTTCGATCTTTACACTCGGTTACTCTACGTTTTGCAGCCAAAAGAAAAATGATTGAAGTTATTTCATCATAGTGCAGCCATCTCTTCTCCCTTATTTTGACTTTACTTTATTGAACGTATATAGGAATACGGGGATAAAGTAAAGTTGGTTTTCATTTGAATAGTAAACTAATCTTGAATATATGTTGTAAGGTAATTTTTGTAGAATAGACATTTAATTCGTTTGGAAAAATGTCGTGTAATGGGGATGATTCGTTTGAAAAAGTGTAGAGCCTTTATACTGCTGTGTCTTCTAGTCTTGCGATTTTGTCTGCAATCTATCATTAAATAGATAAAAAGTAATATTTTTGCATATTATATGATAAGTTGATTATGACAAAGAATACAATGGGGATTAAGTTGCCTCGAAAATTGGGGCAGAAGATGTCGGTTGTGGGAGAGCAGATAAAACTGGCTCGATAGCGGAGGAATTTGAGTGTGGCTCAGATGGCGGAACGGGCACTTGTTCCCCGTTGACTGTGTTCCGAATAGAGAAAGGCGCACCGATGGTAGCAATCGGAATATACTTGCGAGTGCTGTATGTTCTGCAGCTTGATGATGATATTCTGTGGCTGGTCAAAGAAGATAAATTGGGAAAAGCTTTGCAGAATTTGAGTTTGAAGACAAGGGAACGTGCTTCGAAGAAAGAGTAAGCGATGAAGACGCTATATGTATATGCCGATTTTGATTGGATCGAAGAAACAGAACTCGTTGGTGAGTTAGGCTATGAATCTCTTCGTAGCTCGGATTGCTATTGTTTTACTCTCAATGATGGATGTTTTGAAAAAAACACGGAGATTTGTTTCTGAGCGATGATCTGAATAATTATCCGGGACAGCAATATACGCAACCGGAGAAAGATATATTTGGATGTTTCTCGGATGCTTTGCCGGATCATTGGGGGGCGAACGTTGTTGCTGCGACGTGAGCAGATTGTAGCGATGGAGGAGAAGCGACCGGTACGAAGACTGTTTCCTTTCGACTATTTGATAGGTATCGATGACTTTTCCCGAATGGGGGCTTTCTATTGTAGAAATGATTTTCCGTTCGGTACGAAGCTCGGCTAAATCAAGGAATGCGGTTTTTCTTCCATAAGAGAGCCTTTGGGAACTATTTCGTAGGAATAGGCTTTCTCAAAGGCTTGGTGTCCGGCATCTGTTATAAGTCCTCGGTCTTCAAGATTGATACAACGTTCTTTGTTTAACTCAGTCCAATGACTTCCTTTGCGATGAGGTGAAAGCCGCTGTGCAAGGCATCCGTCTGGCAATTTCTTTAGAGTTGAATCAATCCACCCGAAGCACAATGCTTCTTCAACAACTTCAATGTATGGAATACATTCGTATGTGGGCTGTTTAGAGCGTGAAGTTACAACCCAACACGATTTCACCCGATTATGGTTGACCTTCAGCCATTCTCTCAACTCGATGCGGTCTGTGAAGTCTAGTAGATTGATAATTTCCATATTTGCCTCCAACTGATATGTTATTAATCCAACTGTTTTCTATAAACTGAGTCCAATGTATTTCCTTCTTTATCTTTCCATACCAACCAGCCGTTGTTGCTGCTACCAATACAGAAATCTGCGGCAGTACTGGGACTTGAAAAAGTTTTATCTGATGTCAATACCAATATTCCGTTCTCAGTAGAAGTGTAATCTTGAAGCATCTTTTCTCGTTTTTCTTTCCAGTTGAAAGACGGAACCATTGTTTTGGCAACAGTACTTCCTTTTAGGACTGTGAATCCATCGGAACTGTAGAAACCTTTTGCATTGCATCCTCTACCTTTGGTGTAGAATAGATGTTCTTCTTTGGGTTGTGATACTTCAAAAATATTGCAACCGATAAATGATGCCAAAAACTTCACATCTTCGAAAAATTCATTCATTGAGTCCTGTTGATGCTCCGGTAGGTTAGGGGCTTTAGGAATTTGTTTATTATCGCTTAAAACAAAAGCGTTTGCTTTCTTGGCTTCGGCTATAGCTTTATGTTCTAGGTATTGCACATCAACTTTAGTCATATCGGCGTCTTTCGATACAAATATGAGTGCTTTTTGCCAAAACGATTTTTTGCTATCGTGGTCTTTTACACGTTCTTTAAAGTTCTCCGTTTCACCTATATACGCCTGCGGCTTGGTTGATTCATCTTCCCCCAGCAATATATAGAATGCAGGTTTTTGTAACTTCTCTTGTGTATTCAAATAAGAGAGATTAGAACGTGGTACGACAAACATTTGGCAAATTTTGTTGCTAATGAATGCGTATTGAGTTCCTTTTGGGTTTCCATCAATGAGATATGTTGTTATTGTCTTTCCCATAAATATGTCTAAATTCAATTACTTTGAGGCATAACTCATTTATGAACTGACTTTTCTTAATGCAAATATACACTATTATCGAATATAATTCCCTATATTTGTCTAATAAAATCATATCAAATAATGAAACTGAATAGAATAAAGACTGTTTTATCCGAAAAAGGTATTTCTCAAACGTGGTTAGCTAAACAGCTGGATAAGAGTTTCAGTATGGTCAATGCCTATGCCTGTAATCAGATTCAGCCTAATTGGGAGACCTTGCAACGGATTGCGGAGATATTACAAGTTGATTTGAAGGATTTGATAACTGATAAAAAAGAAAGGTTACAATAAATTATTTAATACGGTTAGGAGGTTCTGGTTCCTTTTGTAACTTGTTGCAGATGTGCCTATGAACTTCTGATAATATATATTATCAAGAACATGACTCCTGAAGAAAAAGCAAGAATAAAGATAGACCAGTGGTTTGCCGATGCTGGTTGGAAAGTAGTCAACAGGGAGGATTATGAACCTACTTGTACGGCTGTAGCCATAAGAGAAGGTTTATTGAAAGGAAATCTTGAGGCAGATTATTTCCTTTTCATTAATGGAAAAGCAGTAGGGGTACTTGAAGCTAAGCGTGAAGAAACGGATGCTTTTGCTTCAGAGGTATGCGAGCAAGCAGCCTTATATGCAAGAAGTGTTCCGAATATCTATCAGGCATATCAAAAGCCATTGCCTTTTATCTTCACTTCGAATGGTAAGGAACTATATTGCTGTGATTTTCGTGAACAAGATTCTTGTTTCAGGCAGGTCATGAATATCCCTACACCACATGAATTGGTAAAGAGGCTGGGAATTGAAGATGCATTTGCCGGACTCCCTACATTGAAAAAGAAAGGGCTGCGTGATTGCCAATATGAGGCAGTGACAGAACTTGAAAAGAGTTTCCGTGCCGGGCAAAATCGGGCGTTGATGGTTCTTGCCACCGGTGTGGGTAAAACATATACTGCTTGTCTTGCTGCCTACCGGATGCTTTCTTATACACCAATGCGTAGAGTGTTGTTTCTTGTAGACCGAAATAATCTTGGAAAACAAGCAGAAGGAGAATTTGGGACCTTCCGTCTGACAGAGAACGGGGAGGCTTTCAATACTATCTTTACGGTCAATCGCCTTCGCTCGTCTTCTATTCCTTCTGATAGCAATGTCGTTATTTCTACAATACAACGTCTATTCTCATTCTTGAAAGGAGAAACTATTGAGGATAATGATGATGACGAGAATGAACCTATAGAGGAAGTAACCTTGCCTCCTAATCCCAACTTACCGCACGACTACTTTGATATGATTATCATAGACGAGTGCCATCGCTCCATTTATGGGAACTGGCGCAAGGTGCTGGAGTATTTCGATACGGCAAGATTGGTTGGTCTGACCGCAACTCCTATCCCTGAAACAATGGCATTCTTCAATAATAACTGCATTGTTAACTACACATTGGAAAAGAGTATTGTTGATGGCGTGAATGTGGATTGTCGGGTATATAGAATAAAAACGCAAGTCACAGAAACGGGTGGGGCTATATTAGAGGGTGAGAAATTTAAAGAAGAAACAAGATATACAGGTGAGGTTAAGATTGTAAGTAGTAAGGAAACCAAAATCTATACAAATAAAGAACTTAATCGGAGTATTATCAATCCGGCACAGATAAAGTTAGTCCTTTCGACCTATCGGGATGTGGTTTATACGGAATTGTTTAATGACCCACAACGTGAACCAAATATGGACTTTTTGCCCAAAACATTGATTTTTGCTCTCAATGAAGCTCATGCTACAAATATCGTACAAATAACTAAAGAGGTGTTTGGACGGACTGATGACCGCTTTGTTCAGAAAATTACCTATTCGGCAGGCGACAGTAACGAACTGATACGCCAATTCCGTAACGACAAGGATTTCCGTATTGCAGTGACCTGCACATTAGTTGCCACAGGAACAGACGTAAAGCCGCTGGAAGTGGTGATGTTCATGCGTGATGTGGAATCATTACCTTTGTATATTCAGATGAAAGGGCGTGGAGTACGTACTATTGGTGATGAGCAACTTCGCAATGTTACCCCGAACGCATTCAGCAAGGATTGTTTTTATTTGGTTGATGCGGTAGGCGTGACGGAACATGCGCAAACAGTGGCACCTATAGATGATGCTCCTACAACAAAGACGATTACTCTAAAGGAGCTATTAGAACGTATGAGTCATGGCTATATTCCTGACGAGTATCTCAAACGGCTTGCTGCAACGCTTGCTCGAATATACAACAAGGCGGATGATTCGCAACGGAAAGAGTTTGTCCGTTTGTCTCATGATGACATGAAGGAGCTTTCTGTCAGAATATACGATGCGTTGGAGAAAGGCATTCTTCCACTGTTTGTAAGCACTGATGAGCCTAACAATGAACGTAAGGGGCTAGTCGCTCCGCTTGCCAATCATGCGGATGCTCGGAAATTCCTTCTTATACTTGCAGCCGGATTCGTCAATACATTGATGCCGGGTGAAGATACGCTTATCTCCAAGGGATTTTCCATTGAGGAAGCAAAAAGTACGATAGAAGCTTTCGAGGAATTTTGCAAAGAACGCAGCGATGAAATAGAAGCACTACGCATTATATATAATAATGAAGGAACACCTATCACCTATTCTATGTTGAAGGATTTGGAGAACAAACTCAAAATGGCAAACAACCATTTCACTTCCAAACAACTTTGGAACTCTTATGCCATAGTTAATCTTAAAGCGGTAAGGCGTTCCACAACCAAAGAAGAAAGCGATGCATTGACCAATATCATACAACTTGTGCGCTTTGCTTTCCACCAAATCGAACGATTGGATAGTGTAGTTACTACCTCTAAACAGTTTTTCAATCTTTGGTTAGGACAAACCCAGCGTGAAATAACTGACAAACAGCGAGAGGTTATCAGTCGTATTGTGGATTACATCGCTTCTAACGGAGCTTGTACTATCAGAGATATTCGTGAAGATGATGCTACCCATGCAGCCCAAATGATTAGAGCGTTTGGCAATATGCAGAAGGCGGACGAGGCACTTCATTCACTTTACACATTTGTAGTTTTAAGAAAAGCAGCATAAAGAAATGGTAACAAATAATACAACAGAGCAATCGCTCACCAAAAAAGTATGGAATCTGGCAACCACTCTTGCCGGACAAGGAATTGGATTTACTGATTATATTACCCAACTGACCTATCTTTTATTCTTGAAGATGGATGCCGAAAATGTAGAAATGTTTGGAGAAGAGTCGGCTATTCCAACTGGTTATCAGTGGGCAGATTTGATAGTACTTGATGGCTTGGATTTGGTAAAACAATATGAAGAGACCCTTAAATTGCTTAGTGAGCAGGATAATCTGATAGGTACGATTTATACGAAGGCGCAAAACAAGATAGACAAGCCTGTTTATCTGAAAAAGGTCATCACTATGATTGATGAGGAGCAATGGCTCATTATGGACGGTGATGTGAAAGGAGCTATCTACGAAAGCATTCTTGAAAAGAACGGACAAGACAAGAAAAGCGGGGCAGGACAGTATTTTACTCCTCGTCCACTTATTCAGGCAATGGTAGATTGTATCAATCCGCAAATGGGGGAAACGGTTTGTGACCCGGCTTGTGGAACGGGTGGATTCTTGCTTACAGCTTACGATTATATGAAAGGTCAGTCAGCAAGTAAAGAAAAACGTGATTTCTTGCGTGACAAAGCTTTGCATGGTGTGGATAATACGCCTTTAGTGGTGACGCTTGCTTCCATGAATCTTTATTTGCATGGTATTGGTACAGACCGTAGTCCGATTGTTTGTGAGGATTCTTTGGAAAAAGAACCGTCAACTCTTGTAGATGTGATTCTTGCCAATCCTCCTTTTGGAACTCGTCCGGCTGGATCGGTGGATATTAACCGCCCGGATTTTTATGTAGAGACCAAGAATAACCAGTTAAATTTCCTCCAGCACATGATGCTTATGCTCAAAACGGGAGGACGTGCGGCAGTTGTACTTCCTGATAATGTTCTCTTTGAGGCTGGAGCAGGTGAGACTATTCGTAAACGCTTATTGCAGGATTTTAATTTGCATACTATCTTGCGTTTACCTACAGGTATTTTCTATGCCCAAGGCGTAAAAGCCAACGTGTTGTTTTTCAGCAAAGGACAACCGACCAAGGAAATATGGTTTTACGACTACCGTACAGATATAAAGCATACGCTTGCCACCAATAAACTGGAACGGCATCATTTGGATGATTTTGTTTCTTGCTATAATAATCGAGTAGAGACATACGATGCAGAAAATAATCCGCAAGGTCGTTGGCGTAAATACCCTGTAGATGAAATTCTTGCTAGAGACAAAACAAGTCTTGACATTACTTGGATAAAGCAAGGTGGTGAGGTGGACAACCGTTCATTGGCAGAGCTGATGGCTGATATAAAGGATAAAAGCCAAACGATAAGTGCTGCTGTGGTTGAACTTGAAAAGCTACTTGCGAATATTGAAGAAAATTGAGTTATGGGAAAAGAGATTTTCACAAATGATAAATATATAAACGACCTGTTCTTGAAGGTTGTTAACCTTGTCACGCAGGCAAGGGAACGTGTGGCAACAGCCGTCAATATAGCTGAGGTTTATACTAAGTTCCATATCGGACAATATATAGTAGAATATGAGCAAAAGGGGGAAACAAGAGCCGAATATGGAAAGGCGGTGCTGAAAGAACTCTCCAAACGTCTGACTGATAGGTTGGGAGATGGATGGTCATATTCAACGCTTAAGAATATACGGCAGTTTTATATTGTTTTTTCTAAAGGGCTAACCAGTGGTTGTCCAAAGCCGAGTCAAAAGGCTAACCAGTGGTTAGCCGATTATCCGAAGTCAGAGGAATGTATCTCTGAGCCGACATTCGCTCTCTCATGGTCTCATTATCTTATACTGATGAGGGTGGAAAATCCGGATGCCCGCAGTTTCTATGAAATAGAATGTACTCAACAACAATGGTCTAAAAGACAACTCAGCCGTCAAGTAGGAAGCTGTCTTTATGAGAGATTGGCTTTGAGCCGTAACAAAGATGAAGTAATGCGGCTGGCTAAGGAAGGACAATCTATTGGGAAACCATCAGACATTATCAAGAATCCCATCACATTAGAGTTTCTTGGTCTAAAACCCGATGCAGTTTATTCAGAGTCTAAATTAGAGAATGCCATTATCAACAAGATGCAGCAATTCCTATTAGAACTTGGCAAAGGATTTCTATTTGAAGCAAGGCAGAAAAGGTTCACATTTGATGAGCAGCATTTCTTTGTTGACTTGGTGTTTTACAATCGTTTGCTACAATGCTATGTGCTTATAGATTTGAAGATAGACAAGCTAACTCACCAAGACCTTGGGCAGATGCAGATGTATGTCAACTATTACGACCGCTATGTCAAACAAGACTTTGAAAAGCCGACAATTGGTATTCTACTGTGTAAGGAGAAGAACGATGCACTAGTGGAACTTACCTTGCCTAAGGATGCTAACATCTATGCTTCTGCTTATCAACTCTATCTCCCCAACAAGGCTTTATTGCAAGCTAAGGTGAAGGAATGGATTGAAGAGTTTGAAGAAAATGAGGAATTAAAGAAACTGGAAGAACATGAATAGTAATTGTGCAGCCAAAACTGCACAATTACAAACAGAAATATAACGATGGATACAAAAGCGTTACGTCAAAAGATACTCGACCTTGCGATACATGGAAAACTTGTACCCCAAGATCCCAACGATGAACCAGCATCAGTTCTGCTCGAACGAATCAAGGCTGAAAAAGAACGACTGATAAAAGAAGGCAAAATCAAACGGAGTAAGAAGTCTGCAAAGTCTTCCGATACGCCCCATTATGAGAACGTGCCGTTTGAGGTGCCGGAATCATGGGTGTGGTGCAGGCTAGATGATATTGTATGCGAATTAAAATATGGAACTTCTGAGAAATCATCAAGTGTGGGTAAAATAGCTGTTTTACGAATGGGGAATATTACTAATGTTGGTACAATAGATTATTCGAATTTAGTGTATTCTTCGAATGATGAAGATATTGAACAATACTCTCTTGAAAAAAACGATTTACTGTTTAATCGCACAAATAGTAGTGAATGGGTTGGAAAAACGGCAATCTACAAGGAAGAACAACCAGCCATATATGCAGGCTATCTTATTCGTATTAAACCTTTATTGATTTCTCCTGACTACCTTAACACTGTAATGAATAGCGGCTATTATCGTGATTGGTGTTATGATGTGAAAACAGATGCTGTTAATCAGTCTAACATCAATGCCCAAAAACTGTCGCAATTAATGATACCTATTCCTCCATTAAAGGAACAAGAAAGAATTGTAGCAGAGATGGATAAGTGGATTTCGTTAATTGACATAGTCAAGAATGGTAAAGGTGATTTGCTGACTGTAATAAAACAAGCCAAGAGCAAAATTCTTGACCTTGCGATACATGGCAAACTTGTGCCGCAAGACCCGAATGACGAACCTCCCATAGAACTCTTAAAGCGCATAAATCCCGACTTTACACCTTGTGATAACGGGCATTATACGCAGTTACCTGATGGATGGTGCGTTGTTACACTCAAAGATTTATGCGAAAACATCAATGGATTGTGGAAAGGGAAGAAAGAACCATTTGTTAATGTAGGGGTTATACGCAATGCAAATTTCACTAAGGACTTTAAGTTAGATTATTCAAATATAGAGTACATTGATGTTGAACAACGAACCTTTGCTAAACGTCATTTGGAAAATGGCGATTTGATTGTAGAAAAATCAGGTGGTAGTGATAATAATCCTGTTGGAAGAACAATTCTCTATGAGGGCAAAAGTGGTGTTTTTTCATTCAGTAATTTTACAATGGTATTAAGAACAAGGAATAACGACATAGTATTAAGTAAATTCCTATACTATTATATTCTGGCAAAATATCAGAAAGGAGATATGAGATTGATGCAAACTCAAACTACGGGGTTGCGCAATCTGATTCTTGATAAATTTTTATCAATGCCTATACACTTACCTCCACTTTCAGAACAAAAGCGAATAATTGACAGAATAGAAACAATTTTCACCTCTTTAGATATGATAATGGGGAGTTTATAAACTCTCCATTATCATATCCAATTTAGCAAATATTTTATGAACGGCACAAGCAATCCGTTTTTGCTCATTTATTGGAGGAATGGCAATAATCATATTTTCGATGATATTTTTACTTACTCTTTGTTGCCCAACAACTCCATTAAAAGAGCCTACACATTGGCTTATGAAATAATCTGATTTGAAGAAGTAAAGCCCATATTGGACATCAAGAAATAGAGGTCTAAACACATGAAGCTCTGTTGTTCCTACGCCAATACCGTTTGGTAATCCTTTTAGAACTACCGATTTCCTATTCTCCAAACAAGGAGATATTTTCGCAACTGCAATGTCTCCATTTGCGAAATGAGTAAAACCAGTTTTAATTTTACCCCATTGTTTCGTCTCGTATTTAAAAGTGTTATTGTAACCATCAGTAATATTTGCCATCGGAACAAACCCCACTTCAACATCATCATCAGCCTTATTTTTAGGGTTGATAATGAACACCTCTTTTATCGTTGCATAACACCATCCATCAGGTAACTGCGTATAATGCCCGTTATCACAAGGTGTAAAGTCGGGATTTATGCGCTTTAAGAGTTCTATGGCAGGTTCGTCATTCGGATCTTGTGGTACCAACTTGCCATGAATAGCAAGATCAAGAATTTTGCTTTTAGTTTGTTTGATGATGGTCTGTAAGTCGGCTTTGCCTTGTTCTATTTGGTCAATTAAAGCAAACCAATGTTCAATCTCGGCAACTATGCGTTGTTGCTCTGTTAAAGGTGGCAAAGGAAACCCCATCTGTTCTAAATTGTATTTTGGCAAACCTTCACGACCACTACCCGTAATTTTCATAGATTTAGCGAAGTATGAAGATAAAACTAACACATGAAAATATTCAGGTTCAACTAAAACAGAACGCATAATACAAACGTGTTGACTGACATTACCACAATTAAAATCAGCAGGAACTACGGCGCATCTTCCCAATGAACCACCAGTAATATTCAGCAACAAGTCGTTAGCAAGCACTTCCGTGCCTTTCATCTTCTGATGAACTTCTTCGGAAATATACTTGATGTCATCATAAACAAGTCTGTCATTATATACATTTTGCGAGCGGAAAAATGGAATCCCGTTCGCAGAATAGTTACTTCCCCTTGGTGTGCTACCAGAACCTATCTTTGAGCATATTTCTTCAATCGTTGTCCACACCCATGATTCCGGCACCTCAAACGGCACGTTCTCATAATGGGGCGTATCGGAAGGAAAAAAGGAGAGAAAAAATCCTCTCCTTAACTCTAAACCATGTATTAGACATTTAAGTTTTTCATCGGCAATCCATAATTGTTTTGGTTGAAAATTTATATGCAGCATATTCACATTCATACTAATCAGCCTTCTTCATTCTAATGGTACAAGTTACATTTGATAAATAGAATAAGAAACAAAGCACTTATTCTTCATTTATCCGATAAATAACCATCGGAAACAATGCTGTCATTGCAGCAGGTTTGATCGTGACAAGAGAGGTTCCGGCAAATACGGTTGTGGGCGGTGTTCCTGTCAGACATATCCGTAATATCAAGGAATAAAGAAAGGAGAAAACAATAGAAAGTTATAAGCAAATATGCCCTCATGCTCTCATTATGTATATAATCAATTGATAATGAGTGTTGAATGAATGATGGTAGCATATTTTAGAAGAAACAATTTGCCCTCATGCTCTCACTGTTTAATTATACTGATTATTATTTAATATGTTTATATTCAATGTGATATAGCTGAATTCGTTTCAAAATCACTCAGATGAGAAAAG
>OBWO01000724.1_pt1 | contig 16562 bp, 18 predicted proteins | sample 1476401 | NCBI WGS metagenome assembly OBWO01 (sample SAMEA2580091, study PRJEB22360) | human gut metagenome | biome: human gut; feature: human-associated habitat; material: faeces | place: Denmark | collected 2008/2010 | reverse complement strand
AGTATAAAACCCGAATCCTGAAGTTTTCTATTTACACAAAATGGTGGACAGTGCCACAAAACAGAATGAGCGTTACATTTGTCCCTTATCCCTTCACTTTGAAATTGGCGATTTCGATCTTAGGATAAAAGCAAAAATACGCTTTCTATAAAATCCAACCATTTCTCCGGTTGAACTTTTGCAAAAATACGTTTTTTTGTCCAATGTAACGCTCTTATATGAGTATTTATTTCTTCAAAAGTAAGGCTTTTATTCCTTTCTAGCCGGAGAAAAATAAAAAAAAGAGAGCCGAAGCCCTCTTAATTTCTAATTATTGCTTAAAAATTGATTCTTAATTCTCTGAACAGTCGAAATTCCAATACTTTGAAGTTTAGCAACATTCCTAACTGAATATCCTTTCTTTAATAAAGCAATGGTATCTTTATACTCTTCTTTTTTCTTTTCCTCCGTTTTAGTCGAACCAGTTTTTCTACCTAGCTTACCTCCATTTGAGATATAATTTGCTCTGCCGGAATTTAAGCGATATTGGATATTACTCCGTTCTATGTTTGCCATTTCCGCCAGCACTGTCACCATGATAGAAGCTATTGGATTAACTTCTCCATTTGGCTGCAAAGTATATAATCCTAAGTTTTGTATGTAAACCGATACTTTGGATTCATGTAGCATTTCTAAACTCCGTAATACTTGTAAAGTCGATCTACCAAGTCTACTTAATTCTGATAAAAGTAGAAAATTCATAGATTCACGTTTACAGTATTCTAAACATTCTCCTAGAATCTGCCTTTCCTCAATTTTCTTTGCACCTGAGATATGTTCTTCGTATATATTCACTATTTCTATATCCTGTGACTTAGCATATCTTTTTAAATCCTCAATTTGTCTAAAAGTAGATTGCCTATCATTACTAGATGATACACGTGCATAAATTACTGCTGTTTTATTTTTTGTTTCCATATTATTCTTTGATTAAATTGATAACACGAAAAGATGTATTCAAAACCGTCTATTAGATTTATTTGAACACATCCTTGATTTGAACACAAAAAGAGGATAACCACCGCAAAGCAGTCTCCTCTTTCATTTGACTTAGTATGTCAGATTTTAATTTTTCTGATATTTACTCTTTTCTGATAAAATACTCTATTGCTGAATGAACGAGAATGTAGTAATCTCGATTCACCCTACATTGATTCTCCCACGGATTATAGAATTCCAAACATAGCTCCTTATATAATAAGGGTAGCTGTTTCTTGATCTGTCTTACTAACCAACCATAATTAAGTGGTCGGCTATTTTTCATTTTCTGTTTCCATTTCTCTATTGAGATCTGCGAACAAGTACATTCTAGATACATGACTTATATATAAGGTAGACATTGGTTTTCAATAATCTCTTTTAGGAGTTTTGCCACTTCATGAGATGCTCTATTCCTGTCATCGTAGTATCTGCTATCATCGGCTTGTACGTTAATTATCTCTCGTATTAACCTGAATAAAGACTGTTGTAGTGTCGGATGAAAGTACTTAATACTCTCGGCAAAACTTTTATAATTAAAACATGTATCATTTAAAGCATTTTCTAATTCCATCGCTGCCTTAAATTCTCTACTGTTTTCTAATTCAAATCTTTCCATAACATTTCATTTAAAGTATTTATTCTAATATGATTTTTACATTCGACTTAATTTCTATCCCCATTGGTTCACAACCGAACTGCTGACCCAAATAGCAAATGCAATTATTCAGTGGCATATTCCTGTAGAAATTAAGGACATCATCTTTACTAGCTGTATAATCAAATAGATGGTCTGTATCACCAAAATACCGACCGTTATCATCCATAAACACAGGACGATTCCAATCATCAATCCCTTTGAACTTTAATCTTAAATCTTTCATATCTGTTTTTTTAAAGTTGTTTAAAAATAAAAAGAGGATACCACTGTTTTATTAGTGATACCCTCTTCGGTACATATCTTTTTCTTATGACAAGAACCATGAAAAGCCATTATCTTCTCCAGTTAATGCCTTTTGAATTCCAATAGCTATATCCGTTGCATTCTGATTTCTTTCCAACCATTTATCAATATAACTCGACTTAGCCGCTTCATTTAATAACTGCATTAGCTGCCAACAAGATATACTGCCCAATCCCCTTTCTCCAAAGTTTTCATTTGACACAAAACCTTTGGTAGCTGCATTTATTTGCGAATCTCCTAAAAGGATTGTTGGTAGTTCTTTCTGCTCTGACAGTGGTAATACTTGATAAAGTCTTAGCCGACCTATTAATTGACAATACTGTTGAATTGTTAATCTAGTGCGTCCTAGATTCTCTAAAAGTCTTAGATTTACTTCTGGTTCAAAAGACGTGAATAGTTTTATTGCCGATTGGTATATATCCAAATCAGACATAGCTTCCAGTTTCTCTTTTAATCCATCACAAGTTAGCATGAGATTTGAACAAACCTTTACTCTGTAGCCGATGAATATTTTAAATTTCTCCGGACTTTTCCTTGAATAAAGATTTTCTTCGTGATAACTGCGTACACCGCCTATACAAAGATGTACTTCTTCTCCATTGAGTATTTTACTTATAGATTTAATCTCAAAGCAGAATGCCATTCTTTGATAAAACAAAGTCTTTTCATCTTCTCTAAGTTCGCTTGCTTTTTTATGGAGGGCAGTCGGAATTCTGCCAATGACCGGATGTGATACCCGACACTCTATATTTCCTAATTGTTCTCCTAAAAAACAATCATTTGCAGCCTGATAAACTTTTTCTATAAAGTTCTGATGGCTGATTGTTAATGAATTGTCCCCGAAAACGGGAACAACACATTTGTTCTTAAGTTCTTCCAATGTGATTTCATTGGTATTACTTTCTATGAAATGAGGATGATCTTCTTCAACCATTACGTTTGGTTCTACTATAACTGCATCTTCTATTTCTTGATCTAATATATTTCTTCTCATTACTGCCATCCCTGTTTGTGGGATGATACTTAAATTTGTTTCCATTTTATTCGATTTTAAATTGTTTCTTACTCTGTTTTTGTTTTTGAGACCTTCTTCTTCAAAAGGTTTCTAAATTTCTTTGCATTTTTAAGCGTACATAGTACAACTTCAAAAACTATAATTAGACCCGTTTCGATCTTCTCGAATTTAGTCATGATCATTCTTCTGTTTTAAATCCAACTGGATTTACTTTTTTTTGAGTTCTCCTTTTAATAAAGGACTCTATGAACTCAAACGCTTCTAGTAAATGGGCAAGTAACCCGATAAACTTTACTACTTCAATAATCAATTTTACTTTTTTCATTGTTATTTCTCCTTATTCTTTAATTGTTAATAATTCATTGTTTTAATTCATAAATAAGGCTTTCAAATGAATAGAAGTGGGTAGTAAGTGATGAGAAGAAAAAATAAAGAGAGCCTTTAGCTCCCTATGTCGAAAGAATATAGATACGAGAAAGTCCCCACTTTCGGCATATATCTAATGCTGAAAATGAGGATGGTCTCTCGGTGCGATAATGTTTTGTCTTAAGCATTATCCAACCGTTTATATATTATTTATTTCTTATCTATTTGTTCTTTCTCATATATTAGGGCTTGGGGTGATTTAAATCGTAGATAAAACAGAAATGAAACTAGTTAGCTCATTCTTTTAATGATATTCCAAGTATTCGTAAATTAAATAAATATAAAGCATTATTTTCTTTAACTCTAGTTACTCATTTTGATCATTAGTCATACTCATGCCACTACTGAATATTTGCGATTTATTTATTTAATAAACAGCGTATTATAATATGTTATTTTGAAAAGGGTAATGATTTATCAACGTGCTACTTGCTCTAATCTTTTTAAGATTACATCATTTCAATAATCTATCATAAAAATAATACTTAATCTGATAAAAACAAAGTATTTTATCGGATCAAACATTTACAACTTATAGTATTTTATTGATTGAAATTCTCCAATAGGATTTACAGAGTTAACACGTTGATATTTAATCAAGCATATCCCATGGATTATCCTATTAATTTTCTATGTATATTGCGCTAGTTTGTTCACGGAAAATACTCAGACCAAAGAAATGGCTTTACTATCTAGGACCAAAATTTTGTTTAATAGTTATTTTTTTGTTAATATTTTTACGCCTTCCACAGCTGTTCGATTACTGTATTTTAAGTTATCGGCAGTTTCTCAGATGTCTTGTGTCACTTTTTTAAAACTCTCCATAAAAGATATGAAGGATTTTCCGTAAGGTTGTCTTTATAATCTTGATATGTTTTGTATCCTGTAAAAGCTGCTAATGCAGAAGCTAATAAACTCCAGCCTGCAGTTTGTACAGTTCCTGCAAGTCCACCTAGTAACAAAGCTGCATCAACAAATCCTTTTCGTTTCAGACTAGACAGTTTCTGATTAATTTTTCTTACTTGTACATCTGCTAATTCGTGAATGATATTTTCTTGTCTTAGTTTAATTTCGTATGGGTCTGAGATAGTTCTTAACTCTCTAAATTGTCTTTCCAATTCAATTCTAAAGTTTGTAAATACGTCTGCTTCAAATGTTCTAACTTGCATCAATTTTTCAATATTAACCTTATCTAAAAAGGGCAATTCAAGATTCATAAACTGAGTTGCAGATGCAGTCTCTACAGTTTCTTTAACATGGAGATTTGTTGTTAATAAGTTTGCCGTAAATAAATCAGCAGTCAAATATGTCGCTTTAAGTTCATTAGCAATTAAGTTCTCCAAATAAATTTTGTCAACTATTGCTTTAGCTGAACTGTTTACAGATTGAAAAACCCAAGTCTTCCAAACATTTTTATCCATTGGATAATCTGCTAATTTCATTTTTACTCTGAATTTATTAGGATCTTCGGTTCTTTCAAACTCTTGATGGAAATAGTTGTAAATCATTCCCTTATTACTTTCAATATCTTGAAAAGTTACAAAAAGACCAGGAGTAAGATCTTGTTCATCTAAAATTTGCCAACCTTTTTCTACCTGTTTCATAGACTTGATAATTGCACGCTCTCTGCAATATAGCATTAATTCTTTAGGTAACTCATCTGCATAATAATTGATTGGCAAATTAAGAGGGATATCTTTCGGTGGTTCAAATGGTTTACTTAAAGGCAAAATTTTAACAAAATTAGCAGCAATCATTGGAGTGATTGATTTCAATAATTTCGCTGTTTCTGCAATTTTTTTCCTGTCAATTTTATGCTTTTGAAATCCCAAATATTCAGACATTACATCTGTCGCTTGTCTTCTTGGAGTACTTTTCTGAAACAAAGGGTCATAAATTACAAATTGGTCAAAATATAATGCTCCTTGTTTCAATGTTTCATATGGCATCTCCTCTATGCTTGATAAAATTTTGAGAGAAGATTTATTGTCTATGACTTCCTTCGTTAAATCCTCAATGTTGGACAAACAATACGATCTATAATCATTTAGAATATTTTCCAATTGACTATCTGTTAAAGACTTATACAAATTATCTATCTCTCTACTATCAAAAAGAACTGAATCTGATAAAAAATCATATGTGATACTTCCCATATTATTATTTCTATTGTTATCAATTTTATAAATAAACTATGGCTCTTAATTCGCAGTAAATATTTACCTCACTTGTATTCAGTGTATTTTATACTATCTATTTACTATATTCTTCATCTTGAACTTATGTAAAGTAGCTATGAATAACTTTTGTTACTACCCATATAATTCCTGCTGAAATAATTGATGCTATTATTCCACTAAAAAAACCAATGATTCTTTCTTTTCTTTTTTCTTTTTCAGTAGGAACTCCTGCTAATTTTTGAAATGTAGATACATCTGAAGAAATAACTTGTTTAATATTATTAAGTTCTGCTTCTAAGTTGATTTTATCTGTTTTTATTTTAGAGAGTTTTATTAAAGCGTTTTCCAATTCATATTTATTTTTTTCCGCTTCTTTTTCCAACTCTTTGATTGCAGATAGTCCATCTAATAAATTCTGTTTAGCTGCTTCGATCTTTTTAATTCTTTCATCTATACTTCCTTTATCTTCATCAAGGGAAATTTCCAATCCTAATATGTTAACCTTAGATATTTTTACTCTTCTTAATATCTTCTCTATTAATTCAAAATATATATCAAATAATATAGTCATAATTAAAATATTTTTATTAAAACTGAGTTACCTAACTATTAGGCAATTCGAGTCACTACATTGTCTTCTGCTTAAGTCGAAACTTATACATTGGAACAGTAGAGTATCCAAATTGCACAATAAATAAAAACGATTCCCTTTTTGCTTACAAAATTAGTAAATATTTGATAACTAGCCTCAATTATAATTTAAATTCTTCTCTATCTACTAACCTAAAATCTGGAAAAATCTCAATTCCAATCACAGTCTTTCCTTTTAGTCTTAGGATATACCTTTATGTTTTGTGAAAGAATTGATTAAAATTATTCCATTGAAAAATAGAATATTAGATTGGTTGCGTTTATTATGAAGTTCTCGTCATTTATGAAGTGAAAGCCTGATCTCTTGGATAATGAGTTTCTTTTAGTATTGACACACTTTATGCCGATATGGTTAAAACAGCTCACAATCAAGTGGCAGTGCATATTCAGTTCGTTGTCGGAACGATTGTGGTTAAAATGTATCTTTCCGTAAAGCGTTATATCTGCAGCAGAAAGTTCTTTATTAAAGTTGTTAGCATATTTAGGAATCATATGTATAATTTCATGGCTTAAGCTTTCTCCTGTTCTGTATTCCCATTGCTCGAAGTTCGTTTTCCGATGGACTGATGTGATAGCGTAAAACTTAGCATCCGTTTTTTAGCAGGATATCTTTTATTGGGGATGGTATTGTAGGAAGGAGGAGAAATGTGGTGTATTATGCTCCCTTTTTATTTCTATATCGGTTGAAAATACGATTTTATGATACTAGTAAACTGATTGATAAGTTAAAATAGCATAAATCCAAAGTTCTTTTAATGGGGAATAAAATGGGGGAATAAAGAGATTAGTAAAAAGAAAAAGCTCTGAAAATCAGAGCTTTAAATCTTATGTATGTGGAGCGTATCGGACTCGAACCGATCACCTCGACACTGCCAGTGTCGCACTCTAGCCAGATGAGCTAACGCCCCGTTTTTTCTTAACTGACATAACGTTTGTAAACGTTTTGCTTTTGTTGGCGCAAATATAATGGAATATTCTGAAATAATTGCTATGTTTGCGGAAATAAATATATTGAAAGGACGATGATATGCTGATTTATAATACAACTTTTCAGGTGGACGATGCTGTTCACGATAATTTTTTGATTTGGATAAAAGAGAGCTATATACCTGAAGTGCAGAAGCACGGAACATTGAAGGCCCCACGTATTTGCCGGATATTGAGTCATCGGGACGAAGGAAGTTCTTATTCTCTGCAATGGGAAGTAGAAAGTAGTGGATTGCTGCATCGCTGGCACATGGAACAGGGAGTACGACTGAATGACGAACTGAAGAAAATATTCAAGGATAAAGTAGTCGGATTTCCGACATTGATGGAGATAGTAGAGTGATTCAGCCGGTAAAAGAAAAGATTATTCTGGGTATTGACCCCGGTACGACCATTATGGGATATGGTATTCTGCGTGTGAAAGGTACCAAGCCTGAGATGATTGCGATGGGTATTATCGATTTGCGTAAATTTGCCAATCATTATTTGAAGTTGCGTCATATTCACGAACGGGTATTGAGCATCATCGAAAGCTATCTGCCGGACGAACTGGCTATTGAAGCGCCGTTTTTCGGCAAGAACGTACAATCCATGCTGAAATTGGGACGTGCTCAGGGAGTGGCGATGGCAGTAGCATTGAGCCGTGATATTCCGATCACAGAATATGCTCCTTTGAAAATCAAGATGGCTATTACCGGCAACGGACAGGCATCAAAAGAACAAGTGGCAGACATGTTGCAGCGAATGCTTCATTTTCCTAAAGAAGATATGCCTGTCTTTATGGATGCAACGGACGGTTTAGCGGCAGCCTATTGTCATTTTCTGCAAATGGGATGCCCGACAATGGAAAAAGGGTATAGTAGCTGGAAAGATTTTATTGCGAAGAATCCCGATAAGGTGAAATAAACTCGCGATGAAACAGGAGTGGAGTGAGTAAGGTAATAAACAAGTAAGTTGTAGGTAATGTGAGTACCACAGGGAAGGTTTAGTATGAAGATGGGAACTAATTATTTAGCAATATTGGGGGTGACCACGGTGACGACAGTAATGAGTTGTACTACTGCGAAAAAGGAATATATGTCTTATGAATTATATCCGGTTCGTACGGGAAATCTGATTGAAATGGAGTATACACCGGAGGCAACAAAGTTTACTCTTTGGTCGCCTACGGCAGATGAAGTGCGCCTGATGCTTTATGAGGCAGGTGAGGGCGGACACGCCTATGAAACGGTAAAGATGCAACCGGGAGAAGAAGGTACGTGGTCGGCTGTAGTAAATAAGGACCTCATCGGCAAGTTCTATACTTTTAATGTGAAGATTGATGACAAGTGGAAAGGAGACACCCCTGGAATAAATGCTCGTGCTGTCGGAGTGAACGGTAGACGGGCTGCCATTATTGATTGGCAATCCACCAACCCGGACGGTTGGGAGAGTGACATCCGTCCCCCTTTGAAGTCGGCTGCCGATATGATTATTTATGAGATGCACTACCGTGATTTTTCGGTAGATTCCACTTCAGGTGTGAAGCATAAAGGGAAATATCTGGCACTGACCGAACATGGAACGATGAATTCCGACAAGTTGCTGACAGGAATCGACCATCTGATAGAACTGGGCGTGACACATGTACACCTGCTTCCTTCTTTTGACTATGCTTCGGTAGATGAAACCAAGCTGAATGAAAATTCGTATAACTGGGGCTATGACCCACAAAACTATAACGTGCCGGATGGTTCCTATGCCACCGATCCCTACCAGCCTGCCACTCGTGTGAAGGAGTTCAAGCAGATGGTACAGGCATTGCATAAAGCAGGTATCCGTGTGATTATGGATGTAGTGTACAATCATACATTCAATACGGACGAGAGTAATTTCGAACGTACCGTTCCCGGTTATTTCTATCGCCAGAAAGAAGATAAATCGCTGGCTAATGGTTCAGGATGTGGCAATGAGACTGCCAGCGAACGCCCTATGATGCGTAAGTTTATGGTGGAATCCGTTCTCTATTGGATAAAGGAATATCATGTGGACGGCTTCCGGTTTGACTTGATGGGAATTCACGATATCGAAACGATGAATGAGATCCGGAAGGCGGTGAATATGATTGATCCCACAATCTGCATTTATGGAGAAGGATGGGCAGCCGAAGCCCCCCAGTATCCGGCTGATTCTCTGGCAATGAAAGGAAATATAGCACAGATACCCGAGGTGGCTGTTTTCTCTGACGAGTTGCGTGACGGACTTTGTGGCCCCGTCGGTGATAAGCATAAAGGAGCTTTTCTTGCCGGAATTCCGGGAGAAGAGATGAGTGTAAAGTTCGGTATAGCAGGAGCCATTGAGCATCCGCAAGTACATTGTGACTCGGTAAATTATACTAAAAAGCCCTGGGCAAAACAGCCTGTGCAAATGATTAGTTATGTCTCCTGTCACGATGGTTTATGCCTGGTAGACCGGCTGAAAGCAAGTATGCCCTCCATCACTCCTGAACAACTAATTCGCCTTGATAAACTGGCACAGACCGTCGTCTTTACTTCACAAGGCATTCCGTTTATTTATGCCGGAGAGGAAATCATGCGTGACAAGCAAGGCATAGATAATAGTTATAAAAGTCCGGATGCGGTAAATGCCATCGACTGGCGGCGTAAGACAACTAACGGTGATGTTTTTATTTACTATAAACGATTGATCGACCTGCGTAAATCTCATCCGGCTTTCCGTATGGGAGATGCCGCTCTGGTCCGGAAACATCTGGAATTTCTTCCCGTGGAAGGAAGCAATCTGATTGCTTTCCGTCTGAAAGACCATGCAAATGGAGATCCTTGGGAAGAGATCATCGTTGCATTTAATTCTCGTCCTACTCCTGCCAAACTGGCTGTTCCGCTTGGTAAATATACAGTTGTATGTAAAGACGGAGTGATAGATACGCGTGGATTAGGCATACAAAACGGGCCGGAAGTTATTATTCCCGGTCAGTCGGCTTTGATTTTATATAAGTAAATTCTAACAGAATAGAAGAATATGATTCAAAATACATTCAACATAGCGGGGGGCGTGGCACGCAACCCGCTAGTGCGTTTAGCTACTCCAATCACGGCAACCATTTCGGTTGGTGAACACATTGCAATCGTAGGACCTAACGGAGGGGGAAAAAGTCTTTTTGTCGATACTCTGATTGGGAAATATCCGCTGCGTGAAGGAGTGTTGCAATATGACTTTTCTCCTTCTGCCACTCAGACTGTCTATGATAATGTAAAATATATCGCTTTTCGTGATACTTACGGAGCAGCCGATGCTAATTATTACTATCAGCAACGCTGGAATGCCCACGATCAGGACGAAGCACCCGATGTTCGCGAAACGCTGGGAGAAATCAAAGACGAACAGCTGAAACAAGAACTGTTTGAACTCTTTCGTATTGAGCCGATGCTCGATAAGAAGATCATCCTTCTTTCCAGTGGTGAACTGCGTAAATTCCAGCTGACCAAAACTCTGCTGACGGCTCCTCGCGTATTGATTATGGACAATCCGTTTATCGGGCTGGACGCACCTACCCGTGAGTTGCTGTTCTCTTTGCTCGACCGTTTGACAAAGATGTCATCCGTGCAGATTATTCTGGTATTGTCGATGCTGGACGATATCCCTTCCTTTATAACGCATGTGATTCCTGTGGATAAAATGACGGTATACCCTAAGATGGAGCGTGATGCCTATCTGGAAGCTTTTCGTTCCGGAGATATAGCGGTTTCTTTTGATGGGTTACAGCAGCGTATACTTGATTTGCCTTATGATGGAAATAATTATGATTCCGATGAAGTAGTCAAACTGAATAAAGTCAGTATCCGCTATGATGACCGCACTATTCTGAAAGAGCTCGACTGGACAGTGCGCCGTGGTGAAAAATGGGCATTGAGTGGTGAAAACGGAGCCGGTAAATCCACTCTGTTAAGCCTTGTCTGTGCAGATAATCCACAATCCTATGCTTGTGATATCAGCCTTTTCGGACGAAAGAGAGGAACAGGAGAGAGTATTTGGGAAATTAAAAAACATATTGGATATGTAAGTCCGGAGATGCACCGTGCCTATCTCAAGAATCTGCCGGCTATTGAAATCGTGGCCAGTGGTCTTCATGACAGTATCGGATTGTACAAACGCCCCCAGCCGGAGCAAATGGCTATTTGTGAATGGTGGATGGATATATTTGGCATCGCCGAATTGAAAGATAAACCTTTCCTGCAACTTTCCAGTGGAGAACAACGCCTGGCGTTGCTGGCACGTGCCTTTGTTAAAGATCCGGAGCTGCTGATTCTGGATGAACCGCTTCACGGTCTGGATACTTATAATCGTCGTCGGGTAAAGAAGATTATTGAAGCCTTCTGCCATCGCAAAGACAAGACGATGATTATGGTGACTCACTACGAGTCGGAACTGCCGGGCACTATTACAGACCGTCTTTTCTTGAAGAGAAACCGATAGAAACAGACGGTTGTCTGAAAAGCAATGTTCCGCTCTGCTATTCTGAACGTGGTAAAGAATGGCAGAGTAACTGAAAAGAATATCCTGTTTCTTTAATTAATAGGATGTGTGAACCAGAAACAGGAACCTTTTCCCGGTTCTGATTCTACGCCGATTTTCCCTCCCAGTTGTGTCACGATACTCTGGCAGATAGGCAATCCGAGTCCCGTACCGGGAATAAAGCTGTTGAGTTTTACAAATCGGGTGAAGATAGCTTCCTGTTTTTCCGGTTCTACTCCCATTCCTGTATCCTGAACAGAGAATTTCACTTCGTTTCCATTTATCTGATAATCGATGGTGATGCTTCCTTCGGAAGTGAATTTAAAAGCATTCGTCACGAAGTTCAGCAATACCTGATATAATCTGTTCTTGTCACTGGTGAAGGTCAGTTCGGGCAAATCATCTTTCAGGCGGAGTTCTACTTGTGGAGTCGCTTTCATTTGCATAGCCTGAAACAGATCGCTGCAAAGCTGTTTTGCATTCACTTTTTCGGGAATAATGTCAAAAGTTCCCGCTTCAATTTTCGACAAGTCGAGAATATCGGAAATAAGCTGAAGTAACAGCTTGTTATTATCTTCTATGATCGTGATGTACTGATGCTTTTCTTCCTGATCCTCCGCCTCTTCCAGCATACTCGAAAAGCCGATTATCGCATTGAGCGGAGTGCGTATCTCATGGCTCATATTGGCAAGGAAGGCAGATTTTAAGCGGTCCGCTTCTTCGGCTTTATCCTTGGCTTTGATCAGCATTTGTTCGGTCTCTTTTAGCTGCGTAATGTCAAAGTTGATACACAGCATTTCAATGATGTTGTCCTGCGGTCGATAGTTACGGACCAGCACATTCACCCGTGTCCATGTGTAGTTTCCGTCAGCTCTGCGGATGCGTACATCCCTGCATAATTTCGAACTTTCACCTTTTATCACCTTAGCCAGGAAGTCGAGCATGACAGCCCGGTCCTCCGGATGGAAGTGAGAATGGATGCCGATAATTTCAGGTAACGGTGTACCTTCCTCTTCTCCTACATTTTTATACCAGCTGCTCAGGGCATACCCATCGCGGCTTAATGCGTCGAAATGAGCATATCCTACTTTGGCATAATCGCCTACCAGTTCAAAGAAATTCTTGAATTCCTGAATTTTGTTGTAGGCGATGGTGTTTTCCGTCTTGTCTACGTTTATCAACAGATAATTAATGGGCTGCCGAGCATGATCATAAAGTGTTGTTATTCTTGTTGTCAGATTAAGGAAACCGGATGATTTCTCCGATTCGTAATATCCGTTGATCTTTGAAAAATCATATTGGAAGGTGAATTCAATATCTTCGTTTTCTTTGATTTTCGGCTTTATCTCTTCCGGAAGAACCGGATTCTCAAAAATGTTAATGCCAATTATTTTTTCTTTATGAGTAATATGGAACATTTCCAGTTCCTTCTTATTTAAGTCAATCAGATCTCCGTTTTTATTATATAGTTCAATGCCGACAGGGATGTTTTTGTAGATATTGTGCAGAATACGTTCACTGTTGTGCAGTGCCCGGTAGGCGGAAGCCATGTGAGGGCTGTCCTGTGTTTCTGCTATTCCATATATTTTGGTGTTTCCTTCCTCATCCGTTTCCTGAAAACATCTTTTACTGCGAATCCACACCTCTCCTTGGGGAGTGTCGAGTAGATATACCTCTTCAACCGTTTGTTGCAATTTGTCAAAAGAGTAGCTGGTGGTATGATGCTGGTCCTCCCGCAAGATACGCTTATTGAAATCCTCAAAACTTATCACCCCGTCTTCGTCTATCCCAAGTAGTCGGGAGATGAACTCGGAACATACATAACTTTCTGTTTTTAAGTCCGCTTCCCACCATCCTATATTCGCTTTATTCAGCAATTTTTGCAGGAATGTATATTCTTTCTGTTTATTCGTTTTCAATGGTTTACTTGTTTTATCTGCGGTTGAATATTTATTTAGTTCGTAAAAATAGTCATTTCTATTGAATAATTTTCAATAAACCATCACTTTTAGGTATTGATACCTTCTGATTATTTCGTGAACTTTGTAGAGAAGCAAAATGTTGTATATATAAACAGAAGAAAGGAGACCATTAAGAATGAAAAAGATAGTATTACTTCGTCATGGAGAGAGTGCCTGGAACAAGGAAAACCGTTTCACGGGTTGGACGGATGTAGACCTGACAGAAAAGGGAGTTGCTGAAGCTGAAAAGGCGGGTGTCACATTGAGGGAATATGGCTTCAACTTTGATAAAGCCTACACTTCTTATCTAAAAAGAGCAGTCAAAACCTTGAACTGCGTACTTGACAAAATGAATCTGGACTGGATTCCCGTTGAGAAGAGCTGGCGTCTGAATGAGAAGCATTACGGTGATCTGCAAGGGCTCAATAAGGCGGAAACAGCAGAGAAATACGGAGAAGAACAAGTGCTGATCTGGCGACGCAGCTATGATATAGCTCCCAATCCACTTTCCGAAACCGATTTGAGAAATCCGCGTTTCGATTACCGCTACCACGAAGTACCCGATGCGGAATTGCCGCGTACCGAATCATTGAAAGATACCATCGACCGTATTATGCCCTATTGGGAATCGGATATATTCCCGGCTTTGAAAGATGCCCACACCCTGTTGGTCGTGGCACATGGCAATAGTTTGCGGGGGATTATCAAGCATCTGAAACATATCTCTGACGAAGACATCGTCAAGTTGAATCTTCCTACTGCCATTCCTTATGTATTCGAGTTTGACGAGAACCAGAATGTTTCCAACGATTACTTCCTGGGCAATCCGGAAGAGATCCGTAAGCTGATGGAAGCGGTAGCCAATCAGGGAAAGAAAAAATAGCAGGCTTTGTGTGCCTGCATATCATTGTTATACATTTAAAAAAATAAAGTTATGAGTAAAATAGTTGATTTATTAGGAGATAAGACCAGTTATTATCTGGACCACACCTGTAAGACCATTGATAAATCGTTGATTTATATACCCTCACCGGATACTATCGATAAAGTCTGGATTGATTCGGACCGCAATATCAAAGTGTTGAATAGCTTACAGGCTATTCTTGGACACGGACGTCTGGCAAATACCGGTTATGTGTCCATTCTTCCTGTCGATCAGGATATCGAGCATACAGCCGGAGCATCTTTTGCTCCGAATCCTATTTATTTCGATCCGGAGAATATTGTGAAGTTGGCTATCGAAGGCGGTTGTAATGCGGTCGCTTCTACATTCGGCATTTTGGGGTCAGTTGCACGCAAATATGCCCATAAGATTCCTTTTGTAGTTAAACTGAATCACAACGAATTGCTGACCTATCCTAATTCATACGATCAGGTCATGTTCGGCACGGTCAAAGAAGCTTGGAATATGGGAGCTGCGGCTGTAGGTGCTACCATTTATTTCGGTTCCGAACAGAGCCGTCGTCAGTTGGTAGAGATTGCGGAGGCTTTTGAGTATGCTCATGAGTTGGGTATGGCTACCATTTTGTGGTGTTACCTGCGCAATAGTGACTTCAAAAAAGGTGGTGTGGATTATCACGCTGCTGCCGACCTGACCGGACAGGCTAATCGTCTTGGCGTTACGATCAAAGCAGATATTGTAAAGCAAAAACTTCCTACTAATAATGGTGGTTTTAAAGCAATCGGTTTCGGTAAGACAGACGAACGCATGTATACAGATCTTGCTACGGAACATCCGATTGACCTCTGTCGCTATCAGGTGGCAAACGGTTATATGGGACGTGTCGGATTGATCAATTCCGGCGGTGAATCTCATGGTGCTTCCGATTTGCGCGATGCGGTCATAACAGCTGTTGTCAATAAGCGTGCCGGTGGCATGGGATTGATCAGTGGACGTAAGGCTTTCCAGAAGCCGATGAATAAAGGTGTTGAATTATTAAACGCTATCCAGGATGTTTACCTCGATCCGGCAATAACCATTGCCTGATCTAGGAAAGATAAGAATTAATTCTTATCTTTGACTACCAGATAGTTAACCATTAAAAATTAGAGTTATGAAGTTTTTTATTGACACAGCCAATTTGGAGCAGATTCAGGAGGCGTATGACCTCGGAGTACTTGACGGAGTGACTACCAACCCTTCGCTGATGGCGAAAGAAGGCATTAAAGGTACGGAGAATCAACGTGAACATTACATTAAGATATGCAAGATTGTCAATGCTGACGTGAGTGCGGAAGTAATAGCAACGGATTATGAAGGGATGATCCGCGAAGGGGAAGAGCTTGCCGCACTAAATCCGCATATTGTTGTAAAAGTGCCTTGCATTGCCGATGGTATCAAAGCTATCAAGTACTTTACAGAAAAAGGAATCCGGACGAACTGTACACTGGTCTTTTCCATAGGACAGGCATTGCTGGCGGCAAAAGCCGGAGCTACCTATGTTTCTCCTTTTGTCGGACGTCTGGACGATATTTGTGAAGATGGGGTAGGGCTTGTCGGCGATATAGTACGTATGTATCGTACCTATGATTACAAGACTCAGGTATTGGCAGCTTCCATCCGCAATACGAAACACATTATCGAATGTGTGGAAGTGGGGGCAGATGTGGCTACATGTCCGTTGAGTGCCATCAAAGGGCTGTTGAATCATCCGTTGACTGATTCAGGACTGAAAAAGTTCCTGGAAGATTATAAAAAGGTAAATGGATAATCCGGTTTGAGAAACTAGGTTTTCTTCCAAATTATATGGATAGAGTGGGATGTGTCACAACTGACATATCCCTTTTTTTGCACAAGAGGTTGTGTCAAAACGCTGGCACAACCTTTTTTTATGCACAAAGCCCAGACT
>OBWO01000710.1_pt1 | contig 17034 bp, 10 predicted proteins | sample 1476401 | NCBI WGS metagenome assembly OBWO01 (sample SAMEA2580091, study PRJEB22360) | human gut metagenome | biome: human gut; feature: human-associated habitat; material: faeces | place: Denmark | collected 2008/2010 | reverse complement strand
CGCCCGTGAATGCGCCGAGTGGATCCGCGAGAAGGGCGTCTTCAAGTCCGCCAAGACGTCCGGCGCCATTCAGCCGGGCGGCACCTACGTGGTGGAGAACCCATCCGGCGACGACCACGCCTTCATGGGCGCCGCCGCGAACTTCACGCAGGAGGGCCTCGGCTACGAGCGCCGTCCGGGAACCGTGACCTGCGTGAGCCATTTCGAGAACGCGACCGAGGCCGTCGGCCTCAAGATGATGTTCGAGTCGGTCTGGGACAACCCTGCCATGGTCGAGGAGGTCACCGCGCAGGTGGCCGCCCAGGTCGAGACGCTCTACCGCGAGAACCCGCCCGAGTTCATCTATTTCCTGACCCTGTACCACCTGTTCCGCGACTTCATGGAGGACGACGAGGACAACGGCATCCGCCCCGGCCTCAAGTTCGAGGAGTCCGTGGTCTGGAGCAAGCTCTACGACTTCCAGAAGGACGCCGTCGTGGGCGCCATCCGCAAGCTGGAGAAGTACAAGGGCTGCATCATCGCCGACTCGGTGGGCCTGGGCAAGACCTACGAGGCGCTCGCCGTCATGAAGTACTACCAGGAGCGCAACGACCGCATCCTCGTGCTGTGCCCGAAGCGCCTGCGGGACAACTGGACCCTGTGGACGCAGGACAACGACGACCGCAACCCGCTGGCCGACGACCGCTTCAGCTACACGGTGCTCAACCACACCGACCTGTCGCGCTACCACGGCATGAGCGGCGAGGTGGACCTCGAGCACCTGCGCTGGGGCCACTTCGACCTCCTCGTCATCGACGAGAGCCACAACTTCAGGAACAAGAGCACCGACGCGGACAAGACCGACCGCTACACGCGCCTCATCGAGGACGTCATCAAGTCGGGCCAGCGCACGAAGGTACTCATGCTCTCTGCCACCCCGGTGAACAACCGCCTGCTCGACCTGCGAAACCAGATCGAGCTCATCACCGAGGGAGACGACGCGTACCTCGCCGATACCGATGGCATCCCGTCGATCACCCACGTGACGCGCGTCGCCCAGCAGAGGTTCAACGAGTGGAGCAAGCTCTCCGACTCCGAGCGCACGACCGAGAGCTTCGTGAACGCGGTGAACGCCGACTACTTCAAGCTGCTCGACGTGCTGACCATCGCGCGCAGCCGCAAGCACATCACGAAGTACTACGGCGCCGCGAGCGGTACCTTCCCGGCGCGCCGGCCGCCCCTGTCGTTTCAGACGCCCATTGACCTAGAAGGCGAGCTGCCGCCGATTGCCGTGCTCAACGACATGATCGCCCAGCTCACGTTCGCCCAGTACCAGGTGCTCTCCTACGTGCGCGCCGACCAGCGCCGCAAGTACGAGGACCGCTACGGGGACACGTGGGGCAAGGACTTCGAGAGCCAGGTCCACCGCACGACGGCGGTGGCCAACCTCATGCGCGTCAACGTCCTCAAGCGCATGGAGTCCTCCGTGAACAGCTTCCGCATCACGCTGCGACGAATCCTCGACGGCTGCGTCGACCTGCGCGCGAGGCTCGACGCCGACGCGTCGGGGGTCGCCTACGGCACCGAGGGCCTCGAGGACGGGTTCGACGACGACGATGCCGAGGAGTTCGAGGCCGGCGGCAAGGTGCGAGTCGACCTGCGAGACGTCGACGCCCTGCGCCTGGGCCAGGACCTCGACTTCGACATCCAGGTGCTCCGGGCCCTGCTAACCTATGCCGACGCGGTGACGCCCGAGCGCGACGCCAAGCTCGTGAAGCTGCGCGACTTCATCGCGGGCAAGGTCAGCGAGCCGTACAACCCCGGCAACCGCAAGGTGCTGGTGTTCAGCGCGTTCGCCGACACGACGGCGTACCTTTTCGAGCAGCTGGCGCCCTGGCTGAAGCGCGAGCTCGGAATCGAGTGCGCCGAGGTGGCGGGCAGCTCCAACCGGACCTACTCGCTGAAGCTTCCCAGGACCACCTTCGAGAACATCCTCGCGAGGTTCTCTCCCGTCTCAAAGGAGCTGCCGGAGAGCCAGCGGGAGCTCGGCGAGATCGACGTCGTCTTCGCGACGGACTGCATCTCCGAGGGCCAGAACCTGCAGGACTGCGACTGCCTGGTGAACTACGACATCCACTGGAACCCCGTGCGTATCATCCAGCGCTTCGGCCGCATCGACCGCCTGGGATCGAAGAACTCCCAGATCCAGCTGGTCAACTTCTGGCCGGACATCGCGCTCGACGAGTACATCCAGCTCGAGGGCCGCGTGAAGGGGCGCATGGCGCTGCTCGACGCGTCGGCAACCGGCGAGGAGAACGTGCTGGAGGCCAAGGGCAATGGAGAGATGAACGACCTCAAGTACCGTCGCCGGCAGCTCCAGCAGCTCAAGAGCGAGGTGCTCGACCTCGAGGACATCTCGGGCGGCATCTCGATCACGGATTTCGCCTTCGACGACTTCCGCGTGGAGCTCCAGCGCTACGCCAAGGAGCATCCCGGCGCGTTGGAGAACTCGCCGGCGGGACTGCACGCCGTGGCCCCCATCCCCGACGAGCTTCGCAGCGACGTGAAGCCAGGCGTGGTCTTCTGCCTCAAGCAGAACGACGAGGGCAACGATCCCAGGGACACGAACCCTGTCTTCCCGTACTACGTGGTGTACGTGTCGGCCGACGGCGAGGTCATGACGAAGCACACCCAGCCCAAGCCGGCGCTCGACATCATGCGCGCCGTCTGCTCTGGGCATCCCGAGCCCATCGCTAAGCTGTGCCGCGAGTTCAACCGCGAGACCCGCGACGGGACGAGGATGGACGCCTACACCGACCTGCTTGACGATGTCGTTGCGGCCATCACCGGAACGCAGCAGGACAAAGGCATCGAGAGCCTGTTCAGCCTGGGAGAGGTCGGCAGCGGCACCGTCATGGGCTTCAACGACTACTCGTTGGTATGTTTCGCGGTGCTGCGATGAGCGGCATCGACTGGAACGGAATCCTGCGCCTGCCCGAAGCGGCGCTCGCGGGATGCCGCCGCATTCCCAAGACGGTGCTCGTCAAGCAGGCCATGCTCACCAAGACCGAGCAGAAGAGGCTCGACAAGGTCGCGCGCCTCGAGCACTTCGCCACGGTCCAGAAGTCCACGACGCGCATCCCGCCGTACGAGGACGACGAGCGCAACGTGCAGAGCGTCGTCTTCCTCCGTTGCGAGATGACAGCCGGGACCATGGCGGTGGCCGAGGTGGCGGAGCTCGTGCACAAGTGCTTCCCGAACCCGACGGTGCTCCTGGTCGAGGCGGGCGGCTGCGCGTGCATATCGGTCGCCCTCACGCGGAGGAGCCAGGCCGAGCAGGGCGCGACGGTCGTCGACCGAGTCGAGTCGACGGGCGCGTTCGATCCTGGCCGTTCAGAATACGCGGACTTCCTAGGCGCGCTGGCATTCGGGCGGCTCTCGCAGGGCGACCTCTGGGAGTACCTGGTCGACCTGTCGCGCACCGTAGCGCTGTCCCGCGCGATTGGCGGCCTGGGGTTCTACCCCGTATGCCCCGTTCGAGACCGGGAAAAGCTGATCGCCCTCACGTCGCGCTACGATGAGATGGGAGCCTCCGTCAAGCGGCTGAAGGAGCAGCGGCGGTCGAAGGACATAACGCTCAACGAGTCCGCGAAGCTGAGGATGGAAATGAAGGAAGAGGAGCGACGCCTGAGGGCGGTCGCCGATGAGATAAAGGAGATCTGCAATGGCCGTTCTAGATGAGTATATTTTGCGAGCGGCGCGCCTTTTGAGTGATGCTGCAGATGAGGATGTTGATGCGCTCTGCCGTGAAATCATGCAGGTCTTCGACCTCGACTACACTAACCCCGAGGCTTTAAAATATATCAATTCCTCAAGCTCATTTCGCTACTCGAAAAGCGACCTAGGGATGATTCTCCAGAAGCTGCGCCTAAAGCGGGAAGACTCAGACGACAAAGCGTTCGGTGCCGCATTCTGCGCAACTATAACGCAGCATATCAGGAGACTGGAGCAAGCTCTTGAAGAGGGCGTGAAAGACGACGAGCTCAAAGCCGTATACGACTCAATCGACTACGTCTACGCAAACGCGAGGGGCTACGACTCCTACACGGACGGACTAGCCTCCTATTCCTATGGGTCTTCCAATCGCAATGATTTCAACGATGAACAGACGCAACTACGTATCGACAAACTGAAGCATTTCCGTGATGAGGAGCTCCGTAAGCTGAAAATCGCCGAAGCGCAGGGCGCTAGCGTCAGCCTCACGGCATCCGCCACGAGCAACGTACAGGTCACGTTAGAGGCAACCTTTGAACAGATTGACAAATTGCCAGAGACAACGCTTTCCGATGACGAGAAGACGCTGCTCAAAGGGATGATGGGCGATCTCAACACAAAAGATAAAAGCAAACGGGGCAGCAAGCTTGACAAACTCCTGAGCTGGCTTGCCGGCAAGGGCACCGACGTTTTTATTGCCGCCATGCCCTACATAGTTCAACTAATCAAATCTCAACTTTCCTAGGAGGAGACCTCATGAGCGAGATAGAAAAGATGACTCTTGAATCGGAGAGTCTTATTGACGACCGCCTGAATAAGCTCAAGGAGCTGATGCCCGAAGTGTTCTCCGAGAGCGGAATCGACTTCGACAAACTGCGGCTGGAGCTTGGCGACGAGGTAGACGAGGGCCTGGAGCGCTATGCGTTCACGTGGCCCGGCAAGGCCGATGCCATCCGCCAGTCGCAGATGTCCAGCACTGCTACTTTGCGTCCCCGTATCGAGAAAAGCCGCAGCCGCGATGGAGAGGATGGGTCCTTCGACTCGGACAACATTTATATCGAAGGCGACAATCTCGAGGTGCTGAAGCTCCTACAGCGCGGCTACCACGGCAAGGTCAAGATGATCTACATCGACCCACCCTACAACACGGGTCACGACTTTGTCTACAAGGACAATTTCGGCAACTCTGTCGATAACTATAAGGAGCAGGCGGGACTCGCCGGCCAGTCCAACGCCGACACAAGTGGCCGCTACCATAGCGACTGGTGCTCGATGATGTACCCTAGGTTGAGACTGGCTCGAGAGCTCCTAACCGACGATGGCGTCATTTTCATTTCGATTGACGATAACGAAGACCGCAATTTGCGCATCCTCTGTGACGAGGTGTTCGGAGAGGCAAATTTCGTTTCTCAGCTAATCTGGGAACGAGCTTACTCGCCCAAGAATGACGCCAAATACGTTTCAAATAGCCATGATTATGTTCTCGTATACGCCAAATCCATTGAGCGCTTTGTGATTGGACGCCTGCCGAGAACAGACGAGGCAAACGCCCGCTACAAGAATCCAGACAACGACCCTCGAGGCGTTTGGAAGCCAAGCGACCTCAGTGTAAAGACTTACAGCCCAGATTCCGACTATCCAATCACAACGCCCTCGGGGCGTGTTGTAGAGCCTCCAGCAGGACGCTGCTGGAGGCTCTCGCGAAACGCGTTTCGCGAGAGACTCCAGGATAACCGCATTTGGTTTGGCCCAAACGGCGACAGCGTCCCTTGCATCAAGCGTTTCCTAACAGAGCTCAAATATGATGGAATGGCTCCAACTTCAATCATGTTTTACAAAGAAGTGGGTCACAGCCAGGAAGGCGCCAAGGAGCTCGTATCTCTATTTGACGGAAAGGGCTATTTTCCATTGTTACCCTCCATAACTTCTGATTGTTGCCGTCTTGACGATTATGTATCTTTACATTACCTTCTGAAACATATGGCGCACCTTGTCCAGGCGGCTGTTTGGACGGCGGGGCTGGATGACCGGCTGACCGACAGCGGCCTGATATCCTTTCAGCTCTGTAAGGCATACGCTCCGCCCGTTGGTGTAAAAGGCCAGATCAGTACGGTATGCCTGTATACAGCGGGCGGGAATCTCGCCAGTAAAGACAACTTCATCCTTTTTTACCTGGGCCGTTTCGATGGTGGCACAGTATTTCGGTGCATCATGATAAGCCCTGGAAAGGTATTCCTGGGGCGCATAGAGGATGAAGGAGAGATAAGGTTCCAGCAGCTGCGTCCCCGATTCCTTCAATGCCTGTTCCAATACAATCGGGGCCAATGAGCGGAAGTCCGCCGGCGTGCTGACCGGACTGTAATAAAGCCCGTATTCAAAGCAAATCTTACAGTCCGTTACGTTCCAGCCGAACAAGCCCTGCTCCAGCCCGTAACGGATACCATCCCTGACAGCGTTTTGAAAACTCTGGTTCAAGTATCCCAGCGAAACCCGGCTCTCGTATTGTACACCGGAGCCAAGCGAGAGTGGTGTAACAGACAGTCCTATGGATGCCCAAAACGGGTTGGGCGGCACCTCGATATGGATGGTGTGGCTGGCTGCTTTGAGCGGCCGCTCCATATAAATGAGGGAGGGTTCCTTTACCACTGTTTCAAGCTTGTATTTTTCCGACAGCAAAGCGGAAACAACCTCCAACTGCACCCGGCCCAAAAAAGAAAGAATGATCTCATGGGTGATGGAATCCACTTCGCAACGCAAAAGCGGGTCAGTATCCGCAAGTTGCGTAAGAGCGTCCAGCAGCCGTTCTCTTTGCGCTGCCGTTTTCGGCGCAATCGTCGTCCGCAGCATGGGGAGGGGGTCCTCGCGCCACCTTTTACGAGGGAGCCGGGTTTGGTCCCCTAATACATCGTTTAACCTCACGCTGTCGCTGGGAAGGATAACAATTTCACCCTGATAAGCGGTGTCTGTCCGAACAATTTCCCCTTTGGATGGAATACGCATCTCTGTGATTTTCAGCTTTTCTCTCCCGGCCAGGGCCACCGTATCCCGCAGGCGCAGCGTTCCGCTGTATAACCGTAGATAGACACGCCGCTGGCCGCAATCGGTGTACTCAACCTTGAAAACGCTGCCGCATAGGGCGGCGCCCCCCTGTTCCCCAATCGGTTGGAACAGCCCTGTCACCGCATCCATCAACGGTTGAATGCCAAGGCCATTTTTGGCGCTGCCATGATAGACTGGGAACAGGGAGGCGTCTTGAACCCGCTGCTGTTCCTCCCGCGCAAGTTTTTCCCGGCTGATTGGTTCTCCTGCGATATACTTTTCCAATAATTCATCGTTATTTTCGATGACCGCATCCCATGCTTCTATGTCGGTATTTTCCTCCAGGACTATTTCCGGGGACAGCGACACCGTCTGCTTGATGATAATATCGGCGGAGAGCTTATCCCGAACAGACTGAACCACGCTCTGCAAATCAACGCCAGCCTGGTCGATCTTGTTGATAAAGATAACGGTGGGAATGTTCATTTTCCGCAGGGCATGGAACAGAATACGGGTCTGGGCCTGCACGCCATCTTTAGCGGAGATCACCAAGATGGCCCCATCTAAAACAGCCAAAGAGCGGTACACCTCCGCCAAAAAATCCATGTGGCCGGGCGTATCCACAATGTTAACTTTACATCTGTGCCACTGGAAGGAAGTGACTGCCGCTTGAATGGTAATCCCACGCTGCCGCTCCAAAAACATGGTGTCCGTCCTCGTTGTCCCTTTTTCGACGCTCCCCGGTTCTGAAATGGCTCCGCTGGCATATAGCAGGCTCTCCGTCAAGGTCGTCTTTCCAGCGTCTACATGGGCAAGAATTCCAATATTGATTATTTTCATGTGATTGTCCTCCCTTTACAGCCCCAAAGGGCATAAAAATCCCCAGCAGTAAAATACTTTTACCACTGGGGATTATAAGTTGCGGACATACACATATACAGCATACACCTGTTTGTGATTGCTGTTTTTGGGGATATGTCAAAATTGATAAGGCAAAAGTATTCTTAAATTGGGTACAAAAAACTAATCCCCTACAAAAGGAGCTATCATAATCCTTTGTTCCCACTATTTGATTATAGTTTTATTTAAGAATACCTTGCCGCATATTTTTTACTCCTTTTCTAGATTAAATCATTGTATCACATCAGTTTTAGGAAAGCAAGTACCTAAAAGAAATTTTTCTTCCCCTTATATGTAACAATCATACCGGCTTCCTAGCGTTCAGAATGTTTTCTGCTGTCTGCTGTGGTGTTTGGTTGGAATTGTCCAACCAAAAGCCGATCCGTGGTGTTGTCTGCATTTTACTAAATACAAATTCAATGTATACAGAAAGATATAAGGAGTGGGAGGGATTCCGCCGTAGTTGGCATTGTAGGAAAATCCAAAAGTTTAGATTTTCCCACAATGCTTATCTTTTGGTCTTTGGTTCGGAATAGTGTAGTGCTGGCGGTCTATCTCTTGTTTTCGGTTGCTTGCTTCCTTACCGTACATGAGCATCTAAGCACGGGTGATATTGTGCTTGATTTTTTCTCAGGCTCAGCATCGACCGCCCATGCCATGTTCCTGCAGGAGCTCGGAAAAGATGATCGCTATCAGTTTATCCTTGTCCAGCTTCCAGAGCCTTGTGACCCGAAACGCGACGCCTACAAGGACGGGTATGAGACTCTCTGCGACATAGGCGAAGGACGCATTCGCCGCGCAGGCGACAAAATCAAAACCGAGCTCGAGGAATCCAACCGTCAACTCAAGCTTGGCGAGGGACCCAAGCAGCTTCCCGACATCGGCTTCCGTGTGTTCGAGCTCGATGAGTCCGGCATTGAGAAGCCCGAGCCCGGTCAGCTCCTCTTCGACGTGGTCAAGCCCGATCGCTCCGATATGGATATCGTCTTCGAGATGATGCTCAAATGGGGCCTCGAGCTCACGCTGCCCGTCGAGAAGTCTGAAGCCGCGGGCTATCCCATCTGGTCCGTCGCTTGCGACGAGCTCGTCTGCTGCATGTCCCGAGGCCTCACCATTGAGGCGCTCGAGGCCATCGCCGACATGGAGCCCAGGCGCGTTCTCATCCTCGATTCCGTCCTCGACGACACCCTCAAGCTCAACGCCGTGCAGATCTTCAAGCACGCCGGCGAGCGCATGGGCTGTGAGATCGAATTGAGGACGGTCTAGCATGGCGGCGCTCGAGTTCAAGTTCTCATCCGACCAGCAGCACCAGCTGGAGGCCATCGAAGCAACCTGCGACCTGTTCCGCGGACAACAATTTATTGGCAGCGTATTCTCCGCCGATTCCGGCCGCAAAGGCCAGACGGCAATCGGCGAGCTCATGGTCGGCCACGGCAACGAGCTTCGCGTGGCGCCGGGCCAGCTCCTCGACAACCTGCACGCCGTGCAGGAGGAGGGCTGCCTCCCGGCAACCGACGTCCTCACCGATGGGCGCCTGCGAGACTTCACCGTCGAGATGGAGACCGGCACCGGCAAGACCTACGTCTACATCCGCTCCATCTACGAGCTAAACCGCCGCTACGGCATCACCAAGTTCGTTATCGTCGTGCCGAGCGTGGCCATCCGCGAGGGCGTCCTCAAGAGCCTCCAGACCACCCGCAGGCACTTCGAGACGCTCTACGACCGCACGCCGCTCGACTACTTCGTGTACGACTCGAAGGACATGGGGCCGGTGGGTAACTTCGCCACGTCGAGCTCCATCCAGGTCATGGTCATCAACATCGACGCGTTCAACAAGGGCCTCGAGAAGGATGGCACCGCGAAGGAGGGCAACCTCTTCCACCGTCCCAGCGAGAAGCTCACCGGCGGCTTCAGCCCTCGCGAGCTCGTGAGCGCCTGCAAGCCCGTCGTCATCATCGACGAGCCCCAGAGCGTCGACAACACCAAGCAGGCCAAGGCCGCCATCAAGAGCCTGAACCCGCTGTTCGTGCTGCGCTACTCGGCCACGCACAAGCAGGCCTACAACATGATCTACCGCCTCACGCCGGTCGACGCCTTCGAGCGCCACCTGGTGAAGGGCATCTGCGTGGACTCGATCAAGGCCGAGGCGAACCTCAACGGCGCGTACGTGAGGCTCGAGTCCGTCAAGTCCGACCCGTTCTCCGCCAAGGTGTCCATCGACGTGCGCCAGGCCGACGGCACGCAGAAGCGCAAGGCCGTCACGGTGAAGACCGGCAACGACCTCTACCAGAAGAGCGGCGAGAACAGCGACTACGAGAGCGGCTGGGTGGTCAACAACATCGGCGCCGCAGTGGGCGACGAGTTCATAGAGTTCCAGAACGGCGAGGTGCTCGAGCTCGGCGAGGCGCTGGGCGACGTCAACGAGGAGGTCGTCAAGCGCGCGCAGATCCGCCGCACCATCGAGGACCACCTGGCCCGCCAGTTCGAGCTGTGGCCGCGCGGCGTGAAGGTGCTCTCGCTCTTCTTCATCGACCGCGTCGACCGATACCGCGTCTACGAGCCCGAAGTCCACGACGGCCTGTACGCCCTGATGTTTGAGGAGGAGTACGCAGGTGCCCTGAACTCGAAGGCGCCTCGTCGCATCGCAAAGGCGGCGGGGATCGGCAAGGGCACGTGGCTCGAGTGCTACGAAGCCGTCGGCGCCCCGCTGGTGCGCGACCCCCACGCCGTGCACCAGGGATACTTCGCCAAGGACAAGAAGGGCAAGTTCAAGGACTCCAAGGGAGCCGCCGGCACCGCCGACGACGCCGGGGCCTTCGAGCTCATCATGCAGAAGAAGGAGACGCTCATCTCCTTCCCGGACGGCAAGGACGCGGACAAGGACGTCTCTTTCGTCTTCAGCCACTCCGCGCTCAAGGAGGGCTGGGACAACCCCAACGTGTTCCAGATCTGCACGCTCGTCGAGACAAAGGACAACCTGACCAAGCGCCAGAAGATCGGCCGCGGTCTGCGCCTGTGCGTGAACCAGGATGGCGAGCGCCTGTACGACCCAGAGGCGAACGTGCTCACCGTCATCGCGAACGAGAGCTACGACGACTTCGCCAACGGCCTGCAGAAGGAGCTTGAGGCTGAGGACTTCAAGTTCGGCGTCATCACTCCGGAGAGCTTCACGAAGGTCACGGTCAAGGGCGATGATGGCGTCGAGGAGCGCCTGGGCTACGAGAAGTCCAAGCAGGTCTACGACCACCTCGTCGCGACCGGCATGGTCGACGGCAAGGGCGCGGTGACGCCCGAGCTGAAGGCGGCCGCCGAGGAGGGCAAGGTCGAGCTCCCCGCCGAGCTCGAGCCTGCCAAGGAGCAGGTCGAGGCGATCATCATCCACAAGTCCCAGAGGGTCCAGATCCGTGACAAGGCCAAGGAGGTCTCGGTCGAGCTGCAGAAGGACGTCACGCTCGACCCTGCGTTCCAGGCCCTGTGGGACCGCATCCGCCAGCGCACGCGCTTCCAGGTCGAGGTCGACTCCGGCAAGCTCATCGAGCATGCCATCGAAGCTGTCGACGGCATGCTCGCCGTGCGCCCGCCCCAGGTGACGAGCGAGCGTGCCTCGCTGGGCATCGACGACGCGGGCGTGAGCGCCGAGGGCACGGGCACCTCCGTGGTGTCCGTTTCGGGAAAGGTGAAATACGACCTTCCCGACCCGATCGCAGAGCTGCAGGACGCCGTCGGGCTCACCCGCGGCACCATCAAGGCGATCCTCGAGGGCTGCAGCCGCCTCGACGAGTTCGAGATCGACCCCGCGACCTTCCTCGCGCAGGTCGGCGACAAGATCAACCGCGTGAAGAACGACCTCATCGCCCAGGGCATCAAGTACGTGCGCCTTCCCGAGGACGAGTGGTACACCATGCGCGACCTCGAGCTTGACGACTACACGGCCTACCTTGGGCAGAACGCGTGGAAGCCGGACATGACGAGCAAGAGCCTGTACAACTACGTGGTCTACGACTCGGCGGGGGTCGAGCGCTCCTTTGCCGAGGCTCTAGACAAGCAGGAGGAGGTTCTCGTGTTCGCGAAATTGCCCTCGGCGTTCAAGATCGACACGCCGCTCGGCAGTTACAACCCCGACTGGGCGTACGTCGAGGAGGCCGACGGCGAGCGCCGCGTGTACTTCGTGACCGAGACCAAGGGCGGCAAGAACGGCGAGCCCGCCCTGCGCGACGCGGAGAAGATCAAGATCGGCTGCGCCAAGAAGCACTTCGAGGCGCTGGACCTCGGAAACGACTTCCATTACAACGTGCGCACGACCTACCAATACGAGGCGGTGAAGGCTTAGGATGTCGAAGCTGCCCGGAAAGATGACGCGAAAGCAGCACTGGGTGCCGCGGTTCTACCTGCGCCATTTCGCGGATTCCTCCGGGCAGCTTCATGCCTACAGCAGACAGAAGGGCTCCTTCTTCCGCACGAATTGCGAGAACCTTTGCAGCATGCGCGATCTTTATGAGGTCGAGCATGCCGATGCGACAGGCGATGCGACAGACAGATTCTATGCGCAGAACCTCATCGAGGTTAAGCTATCTGAGCTCGAGAGCCGCATCGCGCCGCTTTACGATCGCTTTTTGGAACGCCAGAAAGAAGACCAGTGCGAAGACGAAGGGTATTCTGATGGGAAAGCCGCCGTTTGCGAGCTGGCAGCAAATATCATCGTCCGGCACCCTATCAGTATGCGCGTCGACAAGAAATGGTCACGCGAGACTGCCGAAGAGCTGCTCAGAAACGTTCATCTGACACCCTATGAGCTCGGCTTGCTCGATTGGTCGGATTGGCGCGGGGATTCCCAAGCGGTGGTCGAGCTTGCCGCCGCCGCAACCATGCTCTTCTCCAACGATGATATTGTGCCAGTTAACCGTATTCGAAAGGCTTTTTTTGAGAAGAGCTTCTCCATCCTTAGGGCACCCGTCGGCTCAGGGTTCGTTACGACGTCGATGCCTATGTTCATCATCGGGCCCGAGGACGACTCGTACGATTTTCATCTCGCGTATATGCCGTTGAGCAGTGAGTATGCTGCGGTCTTTTCAGATGACCCTCTATTTCCGCCGTTTGCGAGACTCGGTTTTTCGGGCGTCGAGTTCATGAACCGACTTCTTCTGCTTAACTGCGAGCATTGGGATGTCGCCATATCGAGGGGAAGCGGCCCGCTCGAGCACGCGGTACGCGATTGGAGTCAAGCGAACAGTGCCGAATTCATGCACGAGATGTTCACGCGCGACGGCAGGGAGCTATCCCTCGACACAGTGATCTACGACCGCTCGAAGAAGAAGGGGCAGACGATGATCGATACCATCGACCGTGGCTGCCTCGAGGGCGGCTGCCTTGATGACGAGGACCTGCGCATCATCTTCGAGCACCTTCTGGGGAGAAGACGGCAAGGACCGGGAACATTAAAGGGTCAAGCAGCGTATTGATAAAATTGACCCCGCCAGCAATAACCGCAAAGGATAGATAGGGCTTTAAGGATGGATGCAGGAAAAGCAACGATAAGCGGCGTGTTCAACGGATCGCGCCTGCTCGAAATACCTTTTTACCAAAGGGCGTACGTCTGGGGAGAAGAGCAATGGGAGCGTTTCCTCGGCGACATGGAGTTCGTCACGGCCTCGAAGCGGCCCTATTTCCTGGGCTCCATCATCCTGAAGCAGGCCTCCTCCGGCAACACCTGGTCCGAGGTCTCCGAGGTTCGCACCGTCATCGACGGCCAGCAGCGACTCACGACCATGGTCATCTTCTTCAAGGCACTCTGTGCAAAAAACGGCACCAACAATTTGTTTGAGCGAGATTTCGTCCTGGAGACCGGCGATGTCGCCTTGCGGCACGGCAAGTACGACCGGCAGGATTTCGAAAAGGTCGTCAGCGCCACGGGCTGCGAACCCCTCGAGGGCTCCTCGGCCATCGTCCTTGCCTACAACTACTTCCTCAAGAATATCGACCCGGAGAAGGTCGACAGGAACACGATCAAGTCGAACGTCCAGTTCGTCTGCATCGATCTTACCGAGGGCGAGGACGAGCAGCAGATATTCGACACCATCAACTCGCTCGGGGTGCGCCTGACGACGGCGGAGCTCCTTAAGAACTACTTCTTCAACCGCGAGAACGAGCAGGCGTTCAAGGAGTGCTGGGAAGACGTCTTCGAGCCCACGGCTGAGAAGAGGGAGTATTGGGAGCAGGAGATCGTTACCGGGCGCATCAAGCGCACGCTCGTCGACCTCTTCTTCGACGCGTTCCTCCAGATCCTGGTTCAGGACAAGAGGCGTGGCGTCACGACCGAGGACAAGCTCTTCTATTCGCGTACTTCGAACCTCTTCCAGTCCTACAAGGACTTCATCGGCAGGTACTGCAACGGAGACAAGGACGAGATCCTCAGCAGCATGAAGGCGTATGCCAAGGTGTTCGAGTCCACGTTTGACCCAAGCTGCTGCGACGCGGACATCCCCTCCGCCCCCGGCATCGAGCGCCTGAACGTGCTCATATTCGGCCTCAAGAACTCGACGCTCATCCCGTACGTGCTCTACGTTCGCAAGAACGCGGAGTCTTCGGGCGAGGAATCCGAGGTCTTCGCCCTGCTTGAGACCTACATCGTCCGCCGAACGCTGGTTCAGGCGACCACGAAGAACTACAACAGGCTGTTCACCTCGCTGATCCTGAACGGGGTGAAGGACGCGGAGGCGCTGAGGAAGGCTCTCGAAGCCAATGACGAGGCGACGACGTACATGCCCGGCGACGCCGAGGTTCGAGCGGCATTCGAGGAATCGTGTCTGTACAACCTCCAGTCCAAGGGCGTCCTCTATCTGCTGGAAAGCGCCATTCGCCCAGGCATGAGCAGCACGGCCCTGCTCGGGTTCAACCAGTACACCCTCGAGCACATGATGCCCAAGAAGTGGCGAAACAAATGGGGAGCCCTCGACGATGAGGCTGCCACGCGAAGGGACCGGAAGCTCCTCACGCTCGGCAACCTCGCCATCATCACGCATTCGCTCAACGCCTCCATCCGCGATGCCGATTGGACCACCAAGAAGCAGGGAAAGGGATACAAGGACGGCTTGGCCCTCTGCGCCGCCGGCCTTGCGACCATGGCCGATGCCCTAGAGAAGGAGTCTTGGAACGAGGGCGATATCGCCGATCGCGCCGAATGGCTTGCGGACAAGGCGTTGGAGGTCTGGCGCTAGGCCCTACCTGCGTCCCATCTCGAAGATGCTTGCGGTGTCGGAACCCGCATCGATGACGGATGGAACCGGCTCTTCCAAAAACGTAGTTCGTGGCGATGTCTCTTCCGTCGGCGCGTCAACAGGCTCGCCGAGCGCTAGGAAGAACCTCATCACGTGCTCAATTCTCTGTTGCAGGGACTCGCTCAGCTCGCCGTAGGAGGCCGCCAGCCGCACCTCCTTGGCCAATTCCGCCATCGAGTCCCTCAGTGCCTTCTGCACGCTCACGGAGGGCCTCACCTCGACCTGGGTATCGGTGAGCTTGGCGATGATGTAGTCCTGCCTGTTCATGCCGCTCCAGGCTGCCATCTCGCATATGAGCTTGCGCTCCTCGGGCGTGCAGCGGAACGCCATCGTCTTGCTGCGCTTGCGGGCGCTGTTCTCGCACGGCATCCTTCTTACCCCCTCGCCCCGTCGAGCGCGGCGGCCATCTCGTCCTGCTTCGTGGGGAACAGGTGCGCGTAGCGGTAGGTGATGTCCACCGCCTCGTGGCCCATGCGCTCGGCGATGGCCAGCGCGGAGAAGCCCATCTCTATCAGCAGGCTCACATGGCTGTGGCGTATGTCGTGTATGCGGATGCGCTTCACGCCCGACGCCTTGCACCCGCGCTCCATCTCGTGGGCCAGGAAGTGCTTGGTCACGGCGAACAGGCGCTCGTCGGGGGCGACGTCGTCGCGCATCTCGATGAAGTCCGCCATCTCGTCGCGCAGGAAGGCGGGCATGACGATCGTGCGCACGGACTTGGGCGTCTTGGGGTCGGTCACGGTGTCAACGCCGTTGAGGCTCTGGTACGACTTGTTGATGCGCAGCCGCGAGCTCTCCAGCATGAAGTCGGACGGCGTGAGCGCCAGGAGCTCGCCGCAGCGTATGCCCGTCCAGTAAAGCAGCTCGAAGGCGTGGAATGAGAGAGGCTTGTCCATGACGGCCTCGCTGAACCTCAGGTACTCGTCCTTGGTCCAGAACTGCATCTCGCCGCCCTTCTTCGAGCCTATCTTGTCGACCCTGCGCACCGGGTTGTCGCTGAGGCCGTAGTAGCGCTCGGCGTGGTTGAAGATGGCGTTGAGCTGGTTGTTCACTGTGCGCAGGTACGTCGGTGCCCAGGGCTTCCCGTCGGCGTCCCGGTGCTCGGTGAGCTCGTTTTGCCACCTGATGACGTCGATCGGCCTCACGTCGCACATGCGCATGTCCCCGAAGAACGGCACGAGCTTGTCGTTGATGATGTACTCCTTGGTGATCCACGTGTGCTCGCGTATGCGCGGCTTCACCTCGGAGGCGTACACCTCGACGAACTCGGAGAACGTCATGTCCATGGCCCCGCCGTTAAGGCTCTTGAACTGGCTCTCCCACACTGCGGCCTCCACCTCGGAGGAGAAGCCGCGCTTCGTCTTGTGGCGCTTCGAGCCGCGGGCGTCGCGGTAGTAGCACTGCACGTAGAACGTGCCGTTGCCGTCGTCCTTGTACACGGGCATGTCAGTCCACCTCCGGGAAGTACAGGGCGTCGAAGACGTCGCTTCGAACGCGCCCGCGGATGACCACGCGCCCGCGCGCCTCCTGCTCGGCGTTTATCTTCCTGATCACCTCGTAGGCGCTGCCTTTCTTGATCCTCAGCAGCTCCGCGACCTCGTCGGCGTCCAGCATGTGCGGCCTCGGCGTCTTCGCCACCTTCTCGTCCATGGCTCCTCCAATCAATGGCGTACGGATACGTACGGTTCACAGATTCAGAGTAAACGTACATATCTGTACTGTCAATAGAATTGCGTACATTTGCGTACGCTGATAAGATGTGCTGGTACGTAATTCCAGGAGGAGGGCTCATGTCCGTAGGCGAGAACATAAGGCGGTACCGCAAGTCGCGCGGCATGACGCAGGCGCAGCTCGCCGAGGCGGTCGGCCTGACCGAGGGGGCCGTGCGCCACTACGAGAGCGGCATCCGCGCCGTGAAGCCCGAGCTGCTCGAGTCCATCTCCGCGGCGCTCGGCGTGTCCGTCAACGCCCTCAAGGATTACGGCGTCGAGACTGCGGGCGACCTCATGTCGCTGCTCGTGCGGCTCCGGGGACCCTTTGGGATTCGGGCCCGCGGCCGAGTAAAAAC